>OLXI01000060.1_pt1 | contig 72958 bp, 60 predicted proteins | sample 1674181 | NCBI WGS metagenome assembly OLXI01 (sample SAMEA103958148, study PRJEB25191) | human gut metagenome | reverse complement strand
CGACATAACCGGTGTAGCCTTCACGCAGCGAAGCTGTTGGAATAAATGCGACTTTTTTATTTTCAATTTCTTCCTTTATCAGACTTCCTACACTTGAAAAGTGCGAACATAAAAACAGTTTCATCAATATTCTCCTTTATATATAAAACATTTACTCCGTAACCGCAATCTTGATCACGCCGTCCAGACGGTTTTCAAAGATGCGGTATGCCTCTTCAATATCTGCAAGAGGGTATCTGTGCGTGATCAGCGGCGTTGTATCGATCTTGCCTTGCTCGATCAGGTTTAGGATTTCCGTGCAGTCGCAGCCATCCACACCTCCGGTCTTAAAGGTCAGATTCTTGCCGTACATATCGGGCAGAGGGAGTGTCTGCGCCTCGTCGTAGAGAGCAACTACCGTCACAACGGCATTAGGTCTGGCACACTTCCACGCAAGTTGGAAGGTGTCCTTCGCTCCGGCGACCTCCAGAACCACATCCGCGCCGCCGTGATCCGAGTTGGCGTGGACATAATTCTCACATTCCTCCGGTTGGCAGAGCAGCACATCAGGATAGTGTTCCTTGACAAACTGCACTCTTGCCGGATCTTTCTCGCATACAATGATCCGCTTCGGCTGTTTCAACATTACGCAAAGCAGCGTGCAAATACCGGTCGGTCCCGCACCGATGATCAGAACTGTATCTTCATTTGTGATCTCGGAGATACGAGCCGCCCAGAATCCCGTTGCCAGAATATCTCCTACGAATAACGCCTGTTCATCGGTCACGCTGTCGGGGATCTTGTTCAGTCCCTGATCGGCATACGGCACTCGGACAAACTCAGCCTGTCCGCCGTCGATGCGGCAACCTAACGCCCAACCGCCGTTTTTGTCGGTGCAGTTGTTGACAAAGCCATGCTTGCAGAAGAAGCACTCACCGCAGAAGGTTTCTACATTTACCGTTACCCGATCACCGGGCTTGACATTCGTAACTTCTGCGCCGACTTCTTCCACGATGCCAACCATCTCGTGACCTACGGTAATACCGGGAACGGCTCTCGGCACAGAGCCATGCTTGATGTGCAGGTCACTGGTACAGATGCTCCCCAGCGTTACGCGGACGATTGCATCCCGTGTATTTATGATCTGCGGCTTCGGCTTGTCGGTCAGGGCAAACTTGCCATGTTCCATATAGGTTAATGCTTTCATTTGTTTTCCAGCCCTTCTGCCCATTTTGCAAGGTCAGCACCGCTGACGGATGCCTTGAAGACCTTGCCGTTCAGCAATTTCGCTCCCTTGCAGCTCGGCAGCAGCTTTTCGTTGGTTTTGCCCATATCACTGCCACCAGAAGTTGCAAACGGAATGATGGTCTTACCGGTCAGATCATAGCTTTCGAGGAAGGTGTTAATGATCGTCGGCGCAACATACCACCAGATCGGGAAACCGACAAACACGGTATCGTAGTCGTTCATATTGTCTCGCTTACCGGCGATAGCAGGACGAGATGCCGGATTGTTCATCTCAATCGTACTGCGGGATTTCTTGTCCATCCAGTCAAGGTCAGCTTTGGTATAGGGTACTTCCGGCTCAATGGCGTAAAGGTCTGCGCCGATAGCCTCGGATAATTTCTCTGCCACCTTTGCGGTCACGCCGCTTGCAGAGAAGTATGCAACTAATTTTCTGCTCATAAATGCCTCCAATTTCATTCGTCTTGATCCAGTCCGCCGTTCAGTACAAGGTACAGCAGTACCTCCATCATGTCAGCGATCTTTGCAAGCGTAATATCCTCATCTTTAGACTTGATAATCAGGCGGAAAACTGCATAGAAAACATCGTTTCGATCAAGCTCAGTTTCGGTTTCAAATCGTTCGAGAAGGTTTTCGATGCGTTCCAAATCCGGTCCGTCTTCCGGCTTGAACGAATCCTGCATTCCCAGCAAGGATGCAAGCCGCTCATCTTTCATGATTGCATCGTATTCCACAAGCTGTTTTGCTTCTTCCGGCATCATCTCATCAAAATAGTTGATGAAGATGTGGACACGAATGCCACCGTCCTTGTCGGGAGAGAAGCAGATGGAGTGCGACTTATCCGCGATCTCCTTCAAAAATCCGAGGTCTTCCGGATCACCAAACTCTGCGAAGGGAAGAAACATATTGATTTCAGAATGCCAGTGATGGTAGTCAACAATTCCCTCAATACGACCACGATGCCGTTCCACAAACGCATCGCAGCGTTCCAGAAGGTACTCATAGTTCTTCTTGTCCTCAGGAATGATGATCTTTGGTATTTTGTCCATTGCGTCGGAGTACGCTTTCAGCATACCTCCGTTGACTGCACGGTCAAATACTTCATCGCACCACTCATCGTATTCACCTGACTCAGCTTCTCGATAATCCCGCTCAAAGATAATATCGTCCATAGCCTTACCCCTTTATGATTTTCTCAAGCTGCTTTTCGGTCGCAGCAGGAAGAAGTAATTGAAGGTGTCTCAAAATACGCTTTCTGGATTTTTGCGGATCTTCCCTGTATGCAGATGTGATGAAGTCATAACCAAAGATGACTTCCGGTGCTGAATACTCTGCAACGCCCCAACCGTAGGGCTTACCGTATTTGTCCTGCATATAGACGAAATCTGCAATGCAGACATAGCTCTGCATTTGCAGCCGTGTGATGCTGGTTTCAAAGCCAGTGTTTCCGCCCTTGCGGTAGTTCCTGACTTCTTTCAGACGCTTGGAAAGGATTCTGCCTTCATCTGCTATGGTTTCATAAAGCTCCTTGTCCTTGTAGGATGCCAGACCGTCATCCCAACGGGCGTCAAAATCATAGCCATCGCGCCGGAAGTTTGCAAAGTCAGGAATCCACTCTCGGCTCACGAATCCAGCTTTCTTGTTAAATAGTTTTCCATAGAGGCATTTGCCGCTCCGTGCTGCCGGTCCTTTCCATTCCCACGGACCGTCCGTGTCATCTGCAAACCACAACTCCGGTGGGCATAGCTCTTCAACAGAGAAACCGGGAATCTCGTTTCGGAAGAAGGGCAGGAACCCGTATTGCTCAACGGTGGCAATCAGGTCATCGGCGCTATGTAGTTGTCCTGCGTATGCTTCAATCATTGTTGCTCCTCTTCATAATACCTAAGACAATCCTCATTACAGGATTGTGTTGGTTTCGACAACAGGCATCCCATATAATGAATTTATCAGACAGGAAAGTCCTTAAAACATCTAATATCGCTGTTTTCATCCTTCTGGTTTGATCTGCTTCAAAAAGTCTGCATGAGGGACATAAGGCAAGTTCAATCCCCATCCCATACGATTCATTTCATTTAACTTAATCAGCATCAGATTGATGTTCGTTCCCATCATTGCTGAGAGCTGCACCACATCATAGCCTTCTTGCATATACTCAACCAATTCGTCATTGTCGATGATGAGATGGGCAGCAAAAGCATTTGCCTCGTATTCCGGCTTAGATCGCATATCGAACAGCGTAAACTCCGGCAAGGCATTTCCTTTCTTGGCAAGATCGCGGTGGAACACATCATGTCCGATTTCATGACCGCAGACCATCTGCATGACCATGTGTTCCATGCCGGAGTTCAGCAGGATGTGTCTTTCTTTGTGCCGGTAGGTATACATTCCCAGCAGATCGTTCAGCGTGTCTATGTAATGCACATAGATACCAAGCTCACGGGCGATTTTCAATGTATCTCTCGTGCCGCAGCTTCTCACAATGCTGTTTGCTTTTTTATAAATTTCCTCGGAGCGAATGATCACGGAACGCTCACCCCCTTCAAGTTGCAAGTTTCCATTTTGATTATAGCAAAGGAATAGTACGATAAAACGGACAGTTAGGCGTTTGGATCGCTGTCAGTCGCTTTATATTTCTTCGGTGTGTATTTAACGACATTACGAGCCTTGGACTCCCAGTAAATATCCTGCAATGCCTTCATCACAGCATCCTTGTCCTGTTCGGACAGTGTGCCTCCGGCAAATAGACCCGACATACCATCAATCAAGTCCTGCGCCTGTTTCATTCCACGAGTGCCATATTGCTCTGATGCCTGAACGACAAACGCATCGTCCTCGCTCAGAAAGTAATTGATGTCAACACCGAAGAAGTCAGCGATTTTCTTGTAGTTATCCCTTGTCCGAGGGAAAGAAAGATTGTTTTCGTACCGGGTGATCATGCGTCTGTTGATACCTAAACCGTCAGCTACCTGCTGCTGAGTCAAGTTCTTTTTTTCTCGCTCTGCCTTGAACTTCTCACCGAATGTCATTTTGGTAATCACTCCTGTTCACAAAAAGTTTGCGACATTGAATTGCTCAAACCTATTGACAAGAGCATTTCAAATGCGTATAATAATGCTGTGAGTATTTCAACTACTCATATTCTACTCGGAACTGCTCATCCTGTCAAGGGGTTGAGCAAAAATACAAGAAAAAGTTACAATTCACGGCTGCGGTTTCCCCGTAATCCAGCCGTGAATATGAGAAACGGAGTGAGGATCGCAAAATGGAGTGTCAATGCAGGAAAGCCTATGTGTCGGTGAATGTGGATGTTGACGAAGAAGGAACGGTGCATCCCCGTTTTATCCGATGGAAGAACGGTCTGATTTTTCAGATCGATCAAATTCTTTACAAGTGCCGTGCCAGCTCTAAGAAAGTTGGCGGCGGTGGTATTCGCTACACCGTCATGATTCGAGGAAAGGAGTCTTTTCTGTTTCATGAAGGAGACAAATGGTTTGTCGAAGCAAAGGAGAGCAGCTAATGATTTTATCCCACAAGGAAATAGAAGAAATTGCCGCAGCCGTAACAGAGGACTTTAACGAGTTCTTTTTCGGCTCTCAGGTTGAAGAAGTCCAAGCTCCAAGGGCTACGCCCATTGACCAGCTTGCAAAGGACTATCTCGGTCTTACCGTATCATTCGCAAAGCTGTCGAAGGACGGGAGCATCTGCGGACTTACGGCTTATGCCGATACAGAGTACGCAGTTGAGGAAGGAGGCGCTATCCGCAAACTTGCGCTCAGGCAAAATCAAGTTCTGCTGGATGAGAGTTTTATTCAGCCCGGACAAGTTCGGGCGCTTTGCGGAAAACGCAGATTCACATTAGCGCACGAGTGCGCCCATCAGATTCTCTATCAGATGGAGAGTGATGATGTCAAACAGGCTTGCAGAAAGAAATACGCTGCAAGGACAGCCTACTCCCTCCGGGACTTGAAGACTCGTGAGGATTGGAATGAGTGGCAAGCAAATGTACTGGGTGCGGCACTTCTAATGCCGCAGAAGGAAATTGACCTTGCCATGTGGTTTTTTGCCGGAGGTAGGAAGCTCAAGTGCTATGAAGGGCGTTTCACCTACAATGACAGACTGACATTGACAAGGCTCTGTGGGCAACTCGGTGTCTCAAAGTCTGCCGCCGTAATCCGGCTCAGGCAGCTCGGCTACCTCGAAGACATGGCATACAGTGATTATGCCGATCCGTTGGAGGTGCTGACATGAAGCGAAATATCCGCGTCAAGGACCCATCCCCGGAGATGCTTGTCAAGATCAGACGGGCGCGTCACGCCATCTCATCACAAGAGATGAGAATTATCAAATGCCCATACTGTGGGCATAGTGCAATCCATGTTTTTGAGGACACACGAGGTCATGTCCAAGCTAAATGTAAAATGTGCGGACGAGAAACCGTGTTCAATGTCCTCAGTATGAGACGGTTATTCCTCAACCTCAGATAGAGGTAGAGATAACAAATAAATATTTTTGATAGCTGTGCTGTGGAGCCGCTGATTGGTGAGTCTTCCTAATGCCGCATGAACAGAGTGTTCGCACTCTGTTTTATCGGCATGGGATCATGAACTCACCGGTCATGCGGCTCTTTTTTTAGTCTCTTCCATCCGCTGCTCTGCGATGCAGCGGAAAGGAAGAACTATGAAAACCCCAATCGAATTTGACTATGACCTCTGGACTACGGAGGACGGCAAGTGCATGGTGCGCGTGAAGCAAACCGGCGAAGTATGCGAGGTCAGCAGAGAAACAATGAAGATTCTGCGCAACGAAGAAAAGAAACTCAGACGCTCTATGTCGGGAGTACCTGTCATTGGATGTGAAGAAGAGAAAACTACCTTACTTTCACTTGACTATGTGAGCTATGAAGGCGGCGAAGACATGAGTCCAGCTTGGCTGGCTGATCCTTTGGATTTCGAGAACGATGCTCTTTTTCACATTCGGCTCAAGGAGTTCAAAGCCGTTTTAACTCCTTTAGAGTTAAGCGTTTTTGAATGCTGTATTGTCAGGGATTTGACCATGCGAGGCTATGAAGAAGAGTTTCATGTGGACAAGTCAAAGGTATCAAGGGCAAAAAAGAGCATTCAGGAAAAATATAAAAAATTTTTTTGATTTGCGTGAGACAAAACGCAAAAAAATGTCCGTTGTAGTGTGAAGAGGGCGAACAAGCCTCCTTCGCGGTTCCTTGACAACTGAATAGTTCAGTGCTGCGGATCTTTCCTCTTTTCTCGAAGCAACTTATCTTCTGCCGCCAAGACCTCCAACCGGAGTGAGCGATCAACAGAGAGATTAAACAGCCGTGTGGTGCGGCTGCTTGCCATGATGGAAAAGTTGGGTACAATGATACTTCCGTTTCTTCTTTTGAAGGGGCGGCTCGGAGCGATCCTCGGAGGGGTGAGAGTCCCATGATACCGATTAACCGTTGGTAGTCCGCAGCATTCCCTATTCAGCAGGGGTGCGAGCTGCAAATATGCTGATACAAAGAACACTGTAACAAACACCCGCAAGGGTTTATCAGTGAATACAATGGGCAGCAGTCCATCACGGATTGCTGCCTATCAATTTGCTGATAAGGTGTTCTCGCGGCTTTACGCATAGAAAGGGGAAAATTTGGTCAGAATATTTATTGTAAAGGCGGTGATTGTATATGGCGAATGAGCAGAGCAAGAAAGACCTTCTTGAGTCGTTGGTTGATATTCGTGATGTGAAGATTGACAGGAGCAAGCCTGTTGAAGAGCGTATGAAGTCCTATGTAGAGCAGATCAAGAATCCGTATTTATTCAAGGTCGGCAATACAATCGTCAGAGTTTCCTACGCCAATACTCAGGCAACCATCAATGATAACTTCGTAAACCTTCTGGCGAGTATGTAAAGCAAAGGTCGAAGGTCCCGAAATGAATCTTTTTTGTGAACAAAGCAAATAAGGCTGGAATCTTGGTTGAAGATGTGCTATAATAAGCATGGACAAAATCAGTGAACACCACTGCCTACATTTAGTTTTCGGGCTTTCTGACCGGAATAATGTAAGGAGTGGCGTTTTATGCTGAAATTATCTTTAGACAGAGATTATAAAGCCGCCATCTACCTACGATTATCGAAGGAAGATGGCGATTTTTCTTTTTCCGGTGAGAAACTTGAGAGTGACAGCATTTCCAATCAGCGGTTGTTGATCATGGATTATCTCAAGAAGCACCCGGAAATCACAGTAGTTAAAGAATACTGCGATGACGGCTTTACCGGCGCAAACTTTGAGCGTCCTGATTTCAACAAAATGATGGATGCGGTTCGAGCCGGAGAAATTGACTGCATCGTGGTCAAAGACCTTTCTCGTTTTGGTCGTGAGTATATCGGATCTGGTGAGTATATCCAGAAGATATTTCCGCGCCTTGGCATTCGTTTCATAGCGATCAATGACCATTATGACAACGCCCAACCGGGTGCAGCGGATAACGAGCTGGTCTTGCCCTTCAAAAATCTGATGAACGATTCGTACTGCCGCGATATTTCTATCAAGGTCAGGAGTAATCTTGAAGCCAAGCGTCGGAGCGGTCAGTTTGTCGGCACCCGTGTTGTATTCGGATATATGAGATCGCCGGATAACAAGAATCAGTTGGTCATCGATCCCGAAGCAGCGTCCGTGGTGCAGGAGATTTTCAAATGGAAAGTAGAAGGATTGTCTCCGGCTCAGATAGCGGATCAACTCAACACAGCAAATGTACCGTCTCCGATTGAGTACAAAAAGGCTAAAGGCTCTAAACAGCGCACTTGTTTTCAGACAAAGCAAGTAGCCTTATGGAGTGCCGTTGCAATCTATCGCATTTTGAAAAACGAGATTTACACCGGAACGCTGGTGCAAGGAAAAACGACTTCTCCAAACCACAAGGTTAAAAAGACGGTGACAAAGCCGTCTAATGAGTGGTCACGGACAGAGAACGCGCACGATCCCATTATTGCTCCATCTCAGTTCGATCTCGTCCAGCGGCTTATGCAGGACGATACAAGAAGCCCTGTCGGAGCAAAAGGTGTGCATCCTTTTTCGGGAAAAATCTTCTGTGCGGATTGTGGTAGCCCTATGGTTCGTCGGGTTACACGCACGGGCGGTCACGAATATGCCTACTTCATCTGTGGGGGAAACAAGAACGACAAGAACTCCTGCTCGTCCCATAGCATTAAGGAATCCGTTGTTTATGATACGGTTCTTGCAGTCGTACAAGGTCACATTGCGGCAGCTATGGATATGGCAGATGCACTGACGCAAATCGACAATCTTGCTTGGGAAAACCGAGAGCTTGAAAAGATCAATGCAAAAATAGCTTTTCAGGAAGAGATTATCGACAAGAACAGAAGGCTGAAAACCGGCGCGTATGAAGACTTCAAAAGCGACTTCATATCCCGTGATGAATACAAGATTTACACTGCCCGGTTTGATCAGCAGATTGCAGAAGCAACCGAAACTATCATGAGCCTCACCGGTGAACGCAACAGCGTCATGGGAGGCTTGGCTGAACAGCAAGGCTGGCTGGCTCAGTTCAAAGAGTATGAAAACATTCAAGAGCTTACCCGAAGAGCCGTGGTCAGCCTCATCGAATATGTCCGCGTTAATGAGGACAAGGAGATTGAGGTTCGTTTGATGCACGGAGATCGGTTTGCATCCATTGTGGACTTCCTCAGCGAACAAAAGGAAAAGGAGGCAGCCAAGAGAATAATACATTTGACAAGGGAGGCGGTATAAATGGCACGAGTATCACGCAAAAAGCAAAACACGGTACAGACTCAGGTTGATACCTCCGTCCGCATTTGGAAAACCGCCCTCTATGTCAGATTGTCCGTAGAGGACAACGGAAAAGGCTCCGATTCCGTTGAGAACCAGACAGCACTTCTGGATGAGTATGTTGCCAATCATCCCGGATTGAACAAGGTTGCCATCTTCATTGATAACGGCTATACCGGCACAGATTTCCTGCGTCCGGAGTTTAACCGTATGATGGAGGCAGTCCAGGCAGAACTGATAGATTGCATTGTAGTTAAGGATCTTTCCCGTTTGGGGCGTAATTACATTGAGACTTCTCAGTTTATTGAAAAGATTTGCCCCTTTTACGGACTGCGGTTTATAGCGGTCAATGACTCCTATGATACCGCAACCGTGACGAGTGAAGGTCAACTCTCGGCATCTTTGTCTAACATCGTTAATGACTACTATGCGAAGGACATTTCAAGAAAAGTCACTTCGGCATTGCAAGCGAAAATGGAGCGCGGTGACTATATCGGAAATTATGCTCCCTATGGCTATCGCAGAGATCCTGAGAACAAAAACCACCTGCTTGTTGATCCTGAAACAGCACCGATTGTCCAGCAGATTTTCGAGTGGAGAGCTGCCGGAGTTAGTTATATGGGCATCAACAAGAAGCTCAATGATGCCGGAATCCCATCCCCCAGTCAAAAGAAGTTTGACAGCGGCATCGTAACCAACAACAATCGTAAAGACCGGACGATCCTTTGGAACAAGCACAAGATTACGGAGATATTGAATGACATTGTATATATTGGACATCTCGCTCAGAAGAAGGGCAGTCAGTGCCTTTACAGTGGCATCCCGTATCACATTACCTCCGAAGATGAGTGGATTATAGCGAAAAATACGCACGATCCCATCATCAGTGATGAGCTGTTTGAGAAAGTCCAGCAGATCAACAAAGAAGCCGTGGAACGCACGAAAGCAAATTCCGGCAAGTACGATCATCTGCCAAAAGCAGTGAATATCTATGGCAAGAAATTCGTTTGCGCTGATTGTGGTGCAGTCATGAAGCTGACACGATCCATCAGTACAAAGAAAGACAAGGCTTATTTCACATTCAAATGCCCCACTTATGCAGAACACGGCGCACGAGGCTGCTCCGACATCAAGATGCGTAAGGGCGATTTGGATGAAGCGGTATTTGCGTTTATCAAAGCGCAGATGGATGTGTTTCTCGATATGGAAAGCACGATCCGCCGATTGCTTGCTATGAAGAAGTCCAAGCTCAAGCAAAACAACACTGTTCAGGAGATCAGGGCTTTGAAGCAGAAGTTGGCTCATAAACAGTCTCTACTCAGTGGAATGTATGTTGATCTCAAGGAAGGCTTGCTTTCTCAGGAGGAATATGGTCATCACCGTGAGATCATCGGAGAAGACATCCGTGCATTGGAATTGAAACTCTCTGAGTTGGAATCTGTAAAGACGGAAACCGAAGAGCAGATTACAGGCGAGATGAAGTGGAAATTCATGATTCAGCGTTATTATGACGCAACCGAGATTTCTGCTGATATGGCAGACGCATTCATTGAAAGCATGAAACTTCATGCCGATGGTAGCTTGGAAATCAAACTCAGCTACATGGACGAGTTTGAAGCACTTACAAGCACTTGTGAAAGACTCAGAAAGGAGGTCGCATGATGAAAAATCAAATTGCTATCTATCTCAGATTGTCTTTGGAAGATGTGGATAAGCGGACAAACGCCGTAAAAGATGACAGCAACAGCATCGCTTCTCAGCGTTTGCTCATCAACCGTCATCTGGATCAGACACCGATGCTTTGCGATCTTCCTCGGATTGAGTTCTGCGATGATGGTTTTTCCGGCACCAATTTTGATCGCCCTGATTTCCAGCGGATGATTGAATGCGCAAAGCGCGGTGAGATTAGCTGCATTGTTGTGAAAGACCTCTCTCGCTTTGGAAGAGACTATCTTGAGGTTGGCGATTACTTGGAGCATATCTTCCCGTTCCTCGGCATCCGCTTCAAGTCCATCAATGACCATTATGACAGTGCAAAGCATGAAGGCAAGACTATCGGGATGGATGTTGCCTTCAAAAACCTGATCTATGACTATTACAGCAAGGATCTTTCGCAGAAGGTTAAGTCTGCAATGCGAACGAAGCAGCAAAAGGCACGGTTCGTGAATACCGTCCCTTATGGCTATAAAACGCATCAGGATGACAAGCATCAGCTTGTCATAGACGAAAGAACCGCCCCGGTGGTACGCAGAATTTTTCTGAATGTTATCGACGGAAAGTCCTGCACTCAGATTGCCAAAGAGCTGAATGCAGAGGGCATCCTGACACCGGCTCAGGCAAAAGCGATTCATAGCAGTTCAGCCAAAAAGCCCCAGTGGACACATCGAGCAATCCTTAGTATGATTGAAAACATCAAGTACACCGGGGTTATGGCAAACCACATGAGAGAAAGTCGCTTCATCCGGGACAAGAACCAGCGTCGTGTTCCCAAAGAGGAATGGTATATCCGCAAAAATGCACATGAGGCTATCGTCACTCAAGAAGAGTTCGATAAAGCAAATGAGGCGATTCAGCGGCGCAGAAAAACAGCCAGAGTAACCCATGATCAGTCTGATAGAGTTTATTACTGCGCACACTGCGGCGGCAAACTCGAAAAGGCAAACGGGAAGGTATTTGCTTGCCCCTCCCATCGGTACCACGACGGAAGCCCTTGTGAGGGCGTTTATTGGAGAAAAAACGCATTGGAAGAAGTTCTGCTTGAAGCCTTAAAAGGACAAATCGAGATCACACGCATTGAATCCTTGGAAGTCAAAAAGGCTGCACGAATCAGAAACGAGAGCTTGCAGCGTCAACTTGTATTGCTCAAGGCTCAGTATGACGCTTGCGGACGAGAAAAGTTTACCCTGTACGAACAATACAGAGAAGCGAAGATCACCGCCGAAGAATATCTTTCCGGCAAAGATGAGCTGACAAGAAAACAAGCTGCCCTTAAAGAACAGCTTGAGGAAAGTGAAGCTCTGTATGAAGCGAATCAGCAAATGAGCGATGCTGCATCCGAGCAGCACGAGGCGGTCGGAAAAATGACCGGCTTGTCCGATGCCAAACTCAGAGAGCATCTTTATGATGCAGTTGAACGAGTTCTGGTCTACGACTCAGAAAGCATCGAGATCATTTGGAAGTTCAACGAAGTGAAGAACGGAATCAGCAGTTATGCCGGAGCCGGTGTATGACTCCGGTATAGCTTTTAGCTGTGAAGTCGTTTTTTGTCCTAAAATAACATAATCTATCGAAACATCGTAGGCGTATGGTTTCGATCTTCAAAAGGCTCAACCACCTGTTTTCGTGGGCTTTTTGAAGAATTTGAAAAATTTTTTTGCACCTACTTGACATAATGGGACGATCTCGGCAGGGTCGTGATCCCGAAGGAGATACGCCGCACAATGCGTATCCGCGAAGGCGACCCGTTGGAGATTTTCACGGACCGCGACGGTGAGGTCATATTCAAAAAGTACTCGCCGATCGGCGAGCTGAGCGATTTTGCGGCGCAAATATGCGACAGCCTGCATCGCTCGACCGATGCAATAGCTGCGGTTTGCGACCGCGACAGCATTATTGCCGTTTCGGGTGCATCCAAGCGCGATTTCATCGACAAGCGAGTGTCGCCGGCGCTTGAGCGCATTATGGAGTCTCGCGGCAGCATACGCTATGACGGAACCGAGCCGATACACGTCATCGACGGCGATGAACGTTACTATGTTTCTGTCGCGTCGCCCATCCTGAGCGAGGGCGACATACTTGGCTGCGTGATATTTGTAAGCCAGAATGCATCCGCCGGCAGCGACATTGAGTTTAAGCTTGCGCAAACGGTGGCATCCTTCCTCGGCAAGCAAATGGAAAGCTGAAAAAAGCAGACGCTCGGCGTCTGCTTTTTTACATATTTGATATCAACTTTCGCTCAGACCTTTGCGAGGAAGCACTCCTGACTTTCGACTTCCGAATAGAGGATCGCATTGCCCTCGCCGAGGTCATACACGCTTATCACATCGGCGATCGGATCTGCGGTATCGGTCTTGAGGAACTTTGTATACACATCTTCGCAGCCGGAAAACAGCTCTTCGTTAAAAACGCAGCCGTCCTCGCCCGGATAGAGCGCAGCGTAAAACGTTCCGGCCTCGACGAGATCCTGGAAGAAGTGGCTGCCGTAGCTAAGCTCTGGACGCAGTCCGTGCGAGCTGTACGCAAGCTCGGCGATGCAGTCGAAGCGGTTTATCTCCATGAAATGTACCGGCACGCCGAGACTCGGAGTGGTCGTTCCCCAACGCCCGGGGCCGAGCAGGATAGTGCCCTTGTCACGCAGGAGACTGTTAAGCTCTCCGAGCCTGCGCGCAACCTGATATTTGCGCTGCTCCGGCAGGGCAAGATAAGGCTCGACCTTGACCATGATGGCATATCTGATCGGCAGGCACACATTGCCGCCCATGAAGTTGCCCTCGGTGCGGAAGTACAGCTCCTTGATCTTAGGCATGACTCCGGATGAACCCACGCCGCGTGTCTGAAGCGGACGGCACTGGAGCAGATTGACGCGGTAATTGCCCTCGGCGTCAAAATTGCAGGCGTACTCAATATCGACGGGGTAATCGTACTTCTCTTCGAGAATGCGCATCGTTTCGGTCATGACTGCGGCGAAGTCCGTGTTTCCGAGAAGCTTGCGGAAGTTGAGAATATCTGGAGCATCGGCGGCGCTCAACCCCATCTCACGTAGTCTTGCGGCGGTGGGGTAATCCAGTTCCATGAACAGCGTCGGATCTGCCTTGAGATCCCTTTTATCGATGCTGTCAACGCTTATCGTCTCAAACTCGTTGTCCTTGAGCCCGATAACGTCCATCTTATGCTGCGAATACTTGTACTCGTCGCCGTAAGCCACCATCGGTGGCGCTGTGGGGTTATCCATGTTCAAAAGCCGCGCGTAGTCGTCGGCCTCGCGATCGACCGCGCGCGTACCCATACCAAAAACGAGGCGCAGCATGCCCTTGTTTTCCGATGAGGAGTTCTGCTTGTTGAGATAAAGATTTTTTGAATGCCCCACGCCGGCAATGTGAGGATAGTAGTAGTCGCCGTGAACGTCGCCGCACACGCGCATGACCAGCAGCGCCATCTGCTCGTCACGATCAAGAAGGTTGCGCTCTGCGCGGTATTTGATCGCGTCCGGGTCAACGGTGCTGGCGTAGACCTGCTTGACCGCGCGCTCAAAGACATCGTAGCGCTCTTTCAAACTGCCTTGATTGGGGCAGAAAACGCTCTCGTATTTTCCGGCGAAGGCGTTGCCGAATCCGTCCTCAAGAATGGAGCTTGAGCGCACGATTATAGGCGACTGACCGAAGTATTCGAGCATGGACATGAACTGCTCCTTGATGCTGGGGGCGAATGTGCCGTTGAGCAGCAGCTCGCGTATGTCGGGAGCGTACTTGAGATAGTCCTCGGCCTCGATCATGTGTATTCGAGAGCCCCACAGGCCGCTCTGCACGGCGTAGGTATAGAAAACGTCCGCGCCGATATAGTACGAATCGTGCGGCTCAATCCGAGAGCTGTACAGCTCCGGAGCTTCGTAGCGCAGAATGTTGCGCGCAAGCAGCATGCCGGCGGCCTTGCCTCCGATACAGCCGGTGCCGATCTCGCGGTTTTTTATGTACATAAGATCCTTCATGGAGAAGTATTTGCGGCACAGGGCAAAGCGCGTGGGCTCGTTGCCGAGAAGACAGCGCATTATGTTGTCCTTTAAAAGCTTGCCTTCGTCGTCGGTTGGCTCGCGCCCGTCGGCGACGGAGTCAAACATGCTGTCCCAGCAGTCGCGGCGCTCGCCGGTCTGGGTGAAGCGCTCGAATATGGCATAGGTGTCGGCGCTCGAGGTGAGCGTGCGCCATTTCGAGCCGGTGATTTTAAGCGGGAAATAGGTCGTCGTTGTGTTGCGGCCGCGAACCTTTACCGGATGCATGTAAACGCTGCCGTCGAGAGTGCGGATGTTGACAAGCAGCGGCGCTTCCTTGCGGATGCGCGAGATAGTCTCATAGGTGTGCTTTTCATAGTCTATCGGCTGATAGGCTATCGCCTGGCGGCGTATGAGAAACGGGTTTATCAGCAGAAAAAAGTTCGAGATCATAAGGTCCGAGAACCAATAATTTTGCAGATCCGACAGGCAGTCGAACACGAAAAACGTACCCATAGGCTCCTTGTCGATTATTCTGTGAACCTGCACTGCGAAGGTCTCGAAGCCCACTCGCGGATCGAGCCTGTACTCATGCACATTTGCGCCGCCCTGACAGAGCGCGGCTGCGTCCATGATCTCTTCGTGGTCGGCAAAGCGTATGTATGCTATGCGCTTGCCCTGACGGGCGATGTTGGTTACAAATCTCGTTGCTACGTACATATAGTCGCTGATGTGCTCGCACTGCCATACGACGGTGTCGCCGGGGCGCAAAAAATCTATAGCCTGGTCAAGGCCGTCTATGCCGGTGCTTATGCGGCGCTCTTTATCCATGTCTTTTCCTCCTTGCGTAGTGAAAAATGCGCAGGCCGCCGGAGCATTGCTCCGGCGACCGTTACTGCCTGATTTATTTGCCTATATCCGCCGGATCCATAAGTTTTACGGTGATATCCAGGGTCCTTCCGTCGCGCCAGACAGTGAATGTCAGCGTGTCGCCGGCATTAAGGCCCTCCTTCGCATCTGAAACGTCGGAGTTTTCAAAAGCGTCCTCGCCGTTGACTTTAGTGATTATATCGCCGCGCTCTATGCCCTTCGCCTCGGCATCCGAGCCTTCGGTGACTGCGCTGACGTACAGCCCCTGCGGAATGTCGTAGTACTGAGCAATGTCCTTGCTCACGGGGCCTACCGTAACGCCGATCGACACCCGGCCGTACACCGCGCCGTCCTCGATAAGCGCCTGAACGATGCTCTCGACAGTGTCGGACGGTATTGCAAAGCCGAGACCTTCAACTCCCGAACCGAAGGATGAGATCATCTTCATGTTCGTTATACCGATGACCTGACCGCGGCTGTTGAACAGTGGGCCGCCGGAGTTGCCTTCGTTGATGGAGGCGTCGGTTTGAATAAGAGTCATTGTCGTGCCGTTGTAGTTTATCTCACGGTTGAGTGCGGAAACTATTCCGCGTGTCATGGTAAGACGCAGGTCGGGGGAGAGAGGGTTGCCGATGGCGGCAACACTGTCGCCGACGCTGAGGGTTGAGCTTGAGGCAAATTCGGCGGCTGAAAGGCCTGTCGCGTCGATCTTTATTACGGCAATATCGCTGGACGCGTCAAAGCCGATGAGCTTTGCTTCGTGCTCGCTGCCGTCGTATAAAACCACCGTGGCCGAGTCGCCGTCGTCAAGAACGTGCGTGTTTGTGATGATATACCCGTCCTCGGAGGCGATAACGCCGCTGCCCCAGGCGTAATAGTCCTCACTCTCGCTGTCGTTATAGACCTTGATGCCGACAACGGAAGGGCTGCACTTTTCATAAATCGTGCTGAAATCGAGCGAAGCGCCATCGCTGCCGTTTTTGATTGTAAGGCTGCCGCGGTCGTCGGCAAGGGGGATGCGCACCTCCGCCGACGCCGTCGGAGCATCGGTTCCGTAGAGTTTGTCGAAATAAACGTGCCAGTCCGAGGGCTTACCGTCGGCGTTATAGTCTATTACGTCCGAGCCGAAGCCGCCTGCTATGAGGGCTATGCCGGCGATGAACACACACAGACATACTATCAGCGCGATAACGCGCGTTTTCCTGTTTCCGTTGGGCAAATTTGCCGCAGGCTGCCGATCCTGAGCGCCCGTCTGTGAGCTCGGCTTATACCAGTCGTTGCCGTTAGTGTCATACCAGCCCATTAATTTCTCCAATCTGCCGCGGCATGCGGCTTACTTTCGTTCTGCTTTTTCTTTTTTCTGCTTCGCCGGCGCGAGGGGGAGCGTGAAAACAAACACCGTCACTCCGTCGCGGCTGGACACAGCGACCTCTTCGCCGTGACTGTTGACGATCTTTTTTACAAGATACAGGCCGAGACCTACGCCGTCTTTATCCAGACTTCGCGAGCGGTCGGATTTGTGGAAGCGATCGAAGATGTACGGCAGATCGTCTTCCGGGATAGGCTCGCCGATATTCTTTATGGAAACATAGGCCTTGGAGCCTTTTTTGTAGAGTCTTATGGTTATCGTACTGCCGGGCGAGGCGAACTTCATTGCGTTGTCGGTGAGGTTATATATGACCTGCGTTATGGAGTCACGCTCGGCAAAGACCACAATGGGGTCTTCCGGAAGCTGCGGATCGACGTCAAGATTTTTCTCCTTGGCTCTGCTCTCAAAGCTCAGAAGGCATTGCAGCAGAAGCTCGGAAAGGTCAAAGCGGCTGCGCTTTGAAAGATCGACAGCGTCGCTTTCTGCCTGGCTGAGGTCGAGCATGCTGCGCACAAGGCGCGAAAGGCGACGCGTTTCGTCGGCAATTTTGCGCAGATATTTTTCCTCCTGCTCGTGCGGTATCGTTCCGTCAAGTATGCCGTCGGCAAAGCCGGCGATGGTGGTCATCGGGGTTCGCAGCTCGTGTGAGACATTTGCGATGAACTCCTGACGCTTGTTGTCGCTTTTCTCGAGCGTGTCGGCCATTGAGTTGAACGACTCAATAAGCGTTCCGATCTCGTCGTCGCGCTTTTCCTTTGTTTTGACACGCACCGAAAAATCTCCGAGAGCAAACTTACGCGCGGCAAGCGTCAACTCGTCAAGTGGCTCGGCCATCTTCTTTGAGTAGACAAGGCTCATGAGTATCGCAACGAGCACGACCGCTATCGCGACGGCCAATGCAACGCCGAAAAAGGCCTGCCAGTTGTTCATTATGTTGAACTCATCGGACGCGACAAAGACATAGCCGAGCGTTTCGTTATCCGAGACTATCGGCTTTGCAACGACGTATTGCTGCTCGGAATAAAAGCCCATGAGCGTCGTCATACTGTCAAACTCGCTTCCTGAGCTTACGGCCTGCATGACCGACGGATCAAGCTGCTTGCCCTGATGTTTTGCGCAATACAGGGTCAAATCGGAACAGGACAGCACAAGACCGTCCTGATCGCATATAAATATGTGGCTCGATGTGACATTCGCAATCGGGCTTATCGTTAAACGCAGATTCCAGCTCCCGAGCGTTTCCTGCTTTGAAAGAGCAAGCGCGGATCTTATGACCTCGTCTGCGCTGGCGTTCATTCTTTCCCTTGTGGAGTTTATAAGATAGTTCCTGCCGATGAAGAAGAACGATGCGCCGATCAGCGCAAACGAGACGAAAACAAGAAGCGCCGTCGCAAGAAAATTGCGTAAGTATATGCTCTTCATACAGAGCGGCTCCTTTTATTTTACGACTTCGAATTTATAACCAACGCCCCAAACGGTCTGCAGTGACCACTGAGGAGAAACGCCCTCAAGCTTTTCCCTCAGACGCTTGATGTGAACGTCAACGGTGCGCGAATCGCCGAAGTAATCGAAGCCCCATACCTCGTCAAGCAGCTGGTTGCGCGTAAAAACAATGTTGGGCGATGCTGCAAGATGATACAGCAGCTCCATCTCTTTGGGCGGAGTGTCTACCTTCACTCCGTCAACTATAAGCTCATAGGAGTCAAGGTTCACAATAAGCTTATCATAGCAGAGCTTTTTCTCTTTGGGCGCGTTGTCGGTCTCCGAACGGCGCATGACCGCGTGGATGCGCGCAAGAAGCTCCTTGACTTCAAAGGGCTTTGTTACATAGTCGTCCGCGCCGATATCCAGACCTGCGACCTTATCTCCGACAGCGCCCTTTGCGGTGAGCATGATGATGGGAACCGACGAGGTCTTGCGAATCTCGCGGCAAACCTGCATGCCGTCCATAACTGGCATCATGACATCAAGCAGCACAAGGTCGGGCGATGTCTCGTTGAACATCTCAATACCGCGTCCGCCGTCGTGCGCGATGCTGACCTCAAAGCCGTCCTTTTCAAGATAAAGCATAAGAAGCTCGGCAATATTAACGTCGTCTTCAACAACAAGGGCTTTTTTGCTCATATTATTTCCCCCTTGGATCAAAATATTATTTGTACTTAATACAAGTATACAGTAATTATACAGATAAAAAAAGAGTTTTAGTTAAAAAACTGTAAAATGGCGAATAAACGGGGATACAAACGCACCGCACGGTTATCCCCCATGCGGTGCAACTTTTTAGTCTCTGTTAAATTCTCTCAGCTCAAGTCCGGGGTTTTTGGTGAGCGCCCAGTTGACGCACCATTCGGAGGTGAACAGCAACAGGTTATTTCCGCGAAAATCCTGGACCCACTTGGTATCGCTCGTGAGGTTCAGATCGTTGGGATTTATGCCCTCGTTGTCTATCCAGCGCACGACCTCATACGGCATGCTGCGGCGGCGAACGTCAACGCCGTACTCGTTTTTCAGCCTGTATTCAAGCACCTCCAGCTGAAGTATGCCGACGACGCCGACGATGATCTCCTCAACGCCGGTGTACGGCTCGTGGAATATCTGTATCGCGCCCTCCTGCGCTATCTGCATGATGCCCTTTTCAAACTGCTTGCGCTTCATCGTGTCGATACGCTCGACGCCTGCAAAAATTTCGGGCGCAAAGGTCGGTATGCCCTCAAACTCCACCTTCATGGACTTGTCGCATATCGTGTCGCCGATCGAGAAAATGCCGGGGTCGAACACGCCGATGATGTCGCCTGCGTAAGCCTCGTTTATTATCGCGCGCTCCTGCGCCATGAGCTGCTGCGGCTGCGCAAGACGTATGGACTTGCCGCCCTGAACGTGGAAATATTCCTTGTCGCGCTCAAACTTGCCCGAGCATATGCGCATGAAGGCGATCCTGTCGCGGTGGGCCTTGTTCATGTTCGCCTGGATCTTGAAAACAAAGGCGGAGAACTTGTCGGCGAACGGATCGACGATCTCGTCGCCGGCCTTGCGCGGCAGGGGAGGCATGGTCATGTCAAGAAAGCTCTCCAAAAACGGCTCAATGCCGAAGTTGTTGAGCGCCGAGCCGAAGAACACGGGGCTGAGCTTGCCGTCGCGCACCTGATCAATGTCGAATTCATAGCCTGCGCCGTCGAGCAGCTCAACATCGTCGCACAGTGTCCTGCGCAGCTTTTCGCCGATGAGACTGTCGAGCGTTTCGGTGTCGTCAAGGCTGCATTCGATAGCCTTGATCTTGTCCTGACCGCGGTGGAACTCGTTAAAGGCGAGGATCTCGCGCTTTTCGCGGTCATAAACACCCTTGAAGTCGATGCCGCAGCCGATGGGCCAGTTCATCGGATAGGTGCCGATGCCGAACTCCTGCTCCAGCTCCTCCATAAGATCGTAGGGGCTTCGCGCCTCACGGTCGAGCTTATTTATAAAGGTGAAGATGGGGATATTGCGCATTGCGCATATCTTGAAAAGCTTTCTGGTCTGCGGCTCGATGCCCTTTGCCGCGTCGATGACCATGACCGCGCTGTCGGCGGCCATAAGGGTGCGGTAGGTGTCCTCGGAAAAGTCCTGATGTCCAGGAGTGTCGAGGATGTTTATGCAGTAGCCCTTATACTCAAACTGCATGACTGAGGAGCTTATAGATATTCCGCGCTGCTTTTCAAGCTCCATCCAGTCGGACACCGCGTGACGTGCCGTGGCCTTGCCCTTTACAGAGCCTGCAAGCTGTATCGCCCCACCGTAGAGCAGCAGCTTTTCGGTAAGCGTTGTTTTGCCGGCGTCAGGGTGCGAGATGATAGCAAACGTTCTGCGCCGTTCGATTTCCTTTCTTATATCAGCCATATATGCTTCTCTCCAAATATTTTTTCACATAGAATAACATATTATCATATATACGCTGCAAAAGCAAAGCTTTTGTGCATAATAAAACCGGTCTTGACGACCGGTTTTAATCATCGTTTTCGATAACGCTCACGATTTTCGTCGGGGTCGGGTCTAACTTATGCCGTGCGCGGCTTAGAACGATGGCAATCACTATGCCGAGTATCGCAGCGCCGAAGGCCACGGCAATACATACCGATTCGCTCAGCGAGAGCGCCGCGGCTATGACATAGCCTAAAATGAGCATAACAAGCGGCAGAACATAGATAGCAAGCGCGCCCTTTACCACGCCCTTCGTCGGCGTTTCGATCATAACGTGCTGGCCGCGATGCGCTCCAATTGGATTCTGCACGACGGATTTCATGAGGTGCTCGTACTTGCACTCGTTGCAGCCGTTGCAGTCGCCGCCGCAAATGCCCAGACGCTCAACAACAACCTCGGCAAGCCCGTCATCACGATTTTTTGTTACAATTGCTTCCTGAAACATTGATCATCACCTTTACAAATTATACACCTTATTATCACTTGTAGCAAGTGGAGGTTTATGTTATACTTGCTGGTGAAGATAAACAGGAGGTGGCTGCTGTGCCCAGTGTGCTCAACCTTAAAAAATCAAACTGCAAGAATTGCCACAGATGCATAAGAAAATGCCCGGTCAAGTCCATACGCTTCACGGGACATCAGGCGCATATAATAAGCGACGAGTGTATCCTGTGCGGCCAGTGCTTTGTCGTCTGTCCGCAGGAGGCAAAGGAGATCATTGACGATCGAGAGAGAGTCGGCGTGATGCTCCAGGGAAAAGCGCCCGTAATAGCGAGCTTTGACCCGTCCTTCTATGCCTGCTGGGAGGGCTGCGGAGCAAACTCGGTTCGCAAGGCGCTCATCGAGCTTGGCTTCACCGACGCCGAGGAGACCGCCATAGGCGCGACGATAGTAAAGCGCGAATACGAGCGGCTGCTGCGCGAGGCAAAGCAGGATGTTATCATAACCTCGGCCTGCGCGTCGCTGAACCTGCTTATCGAAAAGCATTTTCCCGATCTGCGGCAGTATCTGGCTCCCGTCGTGTCGCCGATGATAGCGCACGCGATGGATATAAAGCGCCGCATGCCGGAGGCGAAGGTAGTTTTCATCGGTCCCTGCGTCGCAAAAAAGCAGGAGTACGAGGGAACGTGCGTTGATGCGGTCCTCACGTTTGAGGAATTTGATCAGATGCGCATATCCGCCGGCATTGAGATTGAGCACGAATTCGGCGAAAGCTTCCCCGGCAGGGCGCGCAGCTTCCCGGTCACGGGCGGCATAATAAGAAGCATGGATATACCCGACACGGGCTATCAGTGCATCGCGACAAACGGTCCGAAAAACTGCATGAACGCGCTAAACGACCTCCAAAACGGCAATATCCACAAGTGCTTTATTGAGCTTGCCATGTGCGACGGAAGCTGCATAGAAGGCCCCATTATGGAAAAGTACATAAATTCCCCGATCCGGCATATATACTCGGTCTGGAGCAATGTCGGCAAGGAGGATTTTGACGTTCCGCAGCCGGAGCCTGAGCAGTTGAGAACGCAGTATATCGGAACTCCGGTGCATAAAAAAACTCCGAGCGAGGCCGAGATACGCGAGATATTGTCCAAGCTCGGCAAAAACACAAAGGCCGATGAGCTCAACTGCGGCTCCTGCGGCTATAACACCTGCCGCGACAAGGCTATCGCGATCTACCGCGGCACCGCCGACTACAGCATGTGTCTGCCATTTATCATGGATAAGGCCGAGCGCTTCAGCACCAAGATACTCAACAATATGCCCAGCGGCGTTGTTGTCGTCAACGAGGATCTTGAGGTGCAGCAGCTAAACCGAACGGCCATGCGCATGCTCAATATCAGCCACGAATCCGACGTTCTGGGCGACAGCGTTGTAAGGGTGCTTGACACGGCGCCGTTTTTCACCTGCCTTGAGACGGGCAAAAGCGTAAAAAAGCTGCGCGGATATTTTTCCGATTACGAAAAGTACTTTGAGCAGACCATAGTGTACGACCGCTCGTCAAAGATACTTATCGACATCATCTCCGACGTCACCGAGGAAGAGGAAGAGTCCATGCGCCGCAAGGCCATAAGTCAGAAAACGGCGGAGATCACCAACAACGTCATTGAAAATCAGATGCGCATCGTTCAGGAGATCGCCTCGCTCCTCGGCGAGACTACGGCCGAGACTAAGATCGCCCTGACGAGGCTGAAGGAGTCGCTGAGCCTTGAAGAAGAATAATCTTTGCAGCGAGATAGCGTATATGAGCCTTAACCACGACGGCGAGCAGCTGTGCGGCGATCATGTCGAGATCGTTGAAAACGAAAACTCGACCATTGTTGTTCTTGCCGACGGACTTGGAAGCGGAGTTAAGGCGAGTATACTCTCAACGCTCACATCAACGATAATATCCACCATGCTTGCCGCAGGGCTTGATATCCGCGACGCTGTCGAAACCATTGCCGACACGCTGCCGATATGCTCCGAGCGGAAAACGGCTTTTTCGACCTTCACGATAATAAGGCTTGAGGATAATGCCCATGCGGACATAATCCAGTACGAAAATCCGAACGTTATACTCATCCGCAACGGAGAGCAGTATGAGTTTCCTCTTTCGACGATGAAGATCGGCGAAAAGACGATATACCGCTCAAGCTTCGAGCTTGCCGACGGAGATATGTTCATTGCGCTCAGCGACGGCATGCTGTACGCAAGCGATAACGGTGTGCTCAACTCATCCTGGGACAGGGATGCGATAGCAAAATTCATGGAGCCGCTGAGCGAATCGGGGCTTACATCGAACGTGCTCGCAAACCTCCTGATGGAGGAGACCAACAAGCTGTATGGCGGAAAGCCCTTTGACGATGCAACGACGTGCATAGTTAAGATCCGCCAGCGCCAGACGGTCAATATAGCCATCGGGCCGCCGGAGAATATCAGCGATAACCACCGCATGATGGCGCTGTTTTTCGCAAAGGAAGGCAAGCACATCGTCTGCGGAGGAACTACCTCGAAGATCGCCGCGGAATATCTGCACACAACGGTGCAGACGGAATACACCTCGCCCGATCCGGATATACCGCCGATATCTCATGTTCAGGGCATTGATCTTGTGACCGAGGGCATTATAACCGTTGACCGAATTCTGGCCTATTCAAAGGACTATGTGAAGGATAACCGCAGCTTTGAAAAATGGTGCTATAAGAAGGACGGCGCGTCACTTGCGGCACGCATACTTTTTGAGGATGCAACGGATATAAACATGTTCATCGGCCATGCGGCAAATCCGGCGCACGACGGACTGCCCATTAACTTCAACGTCAAAATGCAGATACTCAAGCAGCTTTCAAATAATCTGCAAAAAATGGGCAAGCGCGTGAAAATACACGATTTTTAATGTAAAAACGGCTCTCACAGAGAGCCGTTTTGCTATAGCTATATGAGTATATCGGCTTTGCTGACATTTCCCCAGTCAAACTCGGAAATGAGCTCTGCGGCTGAATGCGGTGATCCGTCCGAGATTCCCAAAAGCCCGGCGATATAACCGATGATCTCATCGGGAGCGTGCGTTTTCAGAAGTGCCTCGGCTCCAAGCTCGCCGTATCGTTTTGAAAGCTTCCTGCCGTCGGCACCGACAATAAGAGGAGCGTGATAATATTTCGGCGCATCGCCGCCTAATTCGGAAATGAGCCATATCTGCCGCGCCGTTGACGAAAGCAGATCGCGACCGCGCACGACTCGCGTAACGCCCATATCCATATCGTCAAACGAAACGGCAAGCTGATATGCATAAACACCGTCAGAGCGCTTTATAATAAAATCACCGCTGTCGGCAAGGTTTTCCGAAAATTTACCGTAATGTCCGTCGCAAAAGCTTATCGTTTTATCCGGAACTTTTATCTTCCATGCGGCCTTTCGCCCGGCTGCTTCAAGCTCACGCCGCGCCGCAAGGCTCAAATGCCGGCATTTGCAGCCCGAATCGCTGCGGTGCTCGCCGGGGTGCGGAGCGGAGGCGGCGAGCCGCTCGCTGCGGCTGCAATAGCATGGGTAGAGCAGATCCTTATGCAGAAGCAGGTCAAACACCTCATCGTATTTCTCGTTTCTTTGGCTCTGCGAGTAGCCTGCGTCCGGATATCCCTCGTCCCGGTCAAGGCCGAGCGCTTTAAGAGCGTGCATGATACTCTGTTCGCTTTCCCTGCTGCTGCGGTCGGGGTCGAGATCTTCCATGCGGAAGATAAGTCTTCCGCCCACGCTGCGTGCATCGAGCCATGCCAAAAGAGAGGACGATAAATTCCCGATATGCAGCTGCCCGCTCGGACTTGGTGCAAACCTGCCGGTTTGAATTGGCTGTTTATACATAATTGAGCCCCTGAGTATAGTTTAGTACAGACTTGGTACTTATATATAAGCACATTTCGACAAAAAAATAAATATTTATCTATCTTTTTTCCTGAACATGTGATATAGTAAATGCAAATAATATTGCATACAAGATGCTATGAGAAAGAGGTAACATAATGGCGAGTTCAACAAAAGAGGCATTGGGGAAAGCCCTGAAGAAAATGCTGTCGGTAAAACCTATCGACAAAATAACCGTCAAGGACCTTGTTGAGGAGTGCGGCGTAAACCGCCAAACCTTCTATTATCATTTTGATGATGTTTATGATCTGCTCGAGTGGGTGTTTGAAGAGGATACTAACAAGGCTCTTCCGCATGAGATATACTACGATAAGTGGCGCGAAAACGTCATCGAATGGTTTCAGTATCTTCAGGATAACCGCAGCTTCGTTCTGAACATCTTCAATTCGCAGAACCGCGCGTATCTGCTGAGATACTTCAAGGGACGCCTGCACTACTGCGTTCACAGCTTCGCGGCCATCTGCGCTGAGGGTAAAAACATCGAGTGGTCAGACCTTGAGTTTGTGTGCGAGTTCTATGTCAACGCAGCCATCGGCTGGATATCGCAGTGGTTTGACATGGGCATGCCTCCGCTTGACGAGCACGACAGAGAGCGCTATATCAAGATCCTTGACGGCAGCACCGAAAACCTGCTGGCAAGATTCCAGAAAGATTGAAATTATTATTAAATTTGGCCTTCCGAGCATTCGGAAGGCCTTTTCGTGTTGAAAGATATATAATTTCGCGATATAATATTCTATTATGCACAGCGATAGGAGCGCTAATATGAAAGAGCAGAAAACCAATGTAATGCGTCTGCTTGAGCAGAAGAAAATAAAGTACACGCCGCACGAATATCCGCACGGCGACGATGCCGTTGACGGAGCAACGGTCGCCGCGATATGCGGACTTGACCCGTCGCAGGTGTTCAAGACTCTTGTTGCGCGCGGCGCGAGCAAGAGCATATATGTCTTTGATGTTCCCGTTACAGGCGAGCTTGACCTCAAAAAGGCTGCAAAGGCGGCAGGGGAGAAGTCGATAGCAATGATCCACGTCAGCGAGATCAATGCGCTCACGGGCTATGTCCGAGGCGGCTGCTCGCCGATAGGCATGAAAAAGCAGTACAAGACCTTTATAGACATAAGCGCGCAGGATAAAAAGACGATAATGGTAAGCGCAGGCAAGATCGGCTATCAGGTCGAGCTTGACCCAAACGCGCTCGCGGATATGGTGCGCGCAAAATTTGCAGATCTGGTAAGCGAGAATGAATGATTATATAAGAATTAAGGGCGCAAGAGCCAATAACCTGAAAAATGTTGATATCGAGATACCGAGAAACAAGCTCGTCGTTATGACCGGCGTTTCCGGCAGCGGCAAATCAAGCCTTGCGTTCGACACTATTTATGCCGAAGGGCAGCGCCGCTATGTCGAGAGTCTTTCGTCGTATGCACGGCAGTTCCTCGGTCAGATGGACAAGCCCGATCTTGACTACATTCAGGGCCTTTCCCCGGCAATATCCATCGATCAGAAAACAGGCTCGCGCAATCCGCGCTCGACCGTCGGTACGGTCACTGAGATATACGACTATATGCGCCTTCTGTGGGCGCGCATAGGCAAGCCCCACTGCCCCAAGTGCGGCAAGGAAATTAGACAGCAGACGATAGATCAGATAATCGACCAGCTCATGCTTCTTCCCGAGGGAACAAAGCTAATGATACTTGCGCCCGTCGTTCGCGCGCGAAAGGGCGAGTATGTCAAGGTGTTCGAGGATGCGCGCCGCTCGGGCTATGTCCGCGTGCGCGTTGACGGTAGCATGTACGAGCTTTCCGAGGAAATTAAGCTCGATAAGAACAAAAAGCACACAATCGAGGTCGTTGTCGATCGCGTTGTTATAAAAGACGGCATCATGCGCCGCCTTGCCGATTCCGTGGAAACGGCGGCCTCGCTTGCAAACGGCCTTGTCATTGCAGATGTTGTCAGCGAAAACAGGCAGATACTCTTCTCACAGAATTATGCCTGCCCCGACTGCGGAATATCCATCGAAGAGCTTACTCCGCGCATGTTCTCGTTCAACACGCCTTACGGCGCATGCCCCAAGTGCGATGGCCTGGGCATGCAGCTTCTTGTTGATCCCGACCTCATCATCCCCGATGACAGCCTGAGCATCAACGGCGGAGCCATCAAAGCCACTGGCTGGGGCTCAGGCTCGGACTCCATCGCGGCAATGTACTATAACGCGCTTGCCAAAAAATACGGATTTACGCTCGATACGCCGATAGCAGAGATGCCGGATGGCGTTAAAGACATTCTCCTTTACGGAAGCAAGGGCGAAAAGCTTGACCTCAGCTACGAGCGCGAGCGGAAAAACAGCTCGTTTGCAGGCAAATTCTCGCGCCCGTTCGAGGGCATATGCAAAAATCTTGAGCGCCGGTATTTCGAGACGCAAAGTCCTGCCATGCGCGCCGAGATAGAAGAGTGCATGTCCGAGGTCACCTGTCCGGAATGCCATGGTCAGCGTCTGCGCAAGGAGGCGCTTGCCGTCACGGTCGGCGGCATTAATATAGCGCGCATGGGCGACATGTCCGTGATCGAAGCGATAGAATTTGTAGAGTCGCTCGAGCTGAGCGAAAAAGAGCATATAATTGCAGACAGGATCATTAAAGAGATAAAGGCGCGCCTCGGCTTTCTCAAAAATGTCGGACTTCAGTATCTCAGCCTTTCTCGCGGCGCGGCGACGCTCTCGGGCGGCGAGAGCCAGCGCATAAGGCTTGCAACGCAGATCGGCGCTGCGCTCACGGGGGTGCTGTATATCCTCGATGAGCCAAGCATCGGCCTGCACCAGCGCGATAACGAGAAGCTTTTGAAAACGCTTGAGGATCTGCGCGATCTCGGCAATACGCTCATAGTTGTCGAGCATGATGAGGACACTATGCGCGCTGCCGACTACATCGTCGATATCGGCCCCGGAGCGGGCGTGCACGGCGGCAATGTCGTCGCGGCAGGAACGGTTGAGGATATCTGCGCCTGCCCGGACTCGCTCACCGGCCAATATCTGAGCGGAAAGCGGAAAATTCCCGTTCCGTCCGAGCGCCGCAAGACCGATAAGGGCTTTATACACATAAGCGGCGCTGCCGAGCACAATCTGAAAAACATTGATATAGATATCCCCAAGGGCGTTATAACCTGCGTCACCGGCGTTTCCGGCAGCGGCAAATCAAGCCTTGTAAACGAGATATTGTATAAAACCTTGGCTTTGAAGAAAAACCGCGCAAAGGTAAAGCCGGGCAAGTGCGCCGGAATAAGCGGAATTGACGATATCGACAAGGTCATAGACATTGACCAAAGCCCCATCGGCAGAACTCCGCGCTCAAACCCGGCGACATATACCGGGTTGTTTAACGACATCCGCGAGCTTTTTGCCTCTACCGAAGATGCAAGACTGCGCGGCTATAACTCCGGCCGGTTTTCCTTTAACGTCAAGGGCGGCAGATGCGAGGCCTGCAAGGGCGACGGCGTGCAGAAGATAGAAATGCACTTCCTGCCGGATGTGTATGTGCCCTGCGACGTGTGCAAGGGCAAGCGCTACAACCGCGAAACGCTTGAGGTCCGCTACAAGGGCAAGAACATAAACGATGTTCTCAACATGACCGTTGAGGAAGCATGCACGTTTTTTGAAAACCTTCCGAAGCTCAAAACAAAGCTCGATACGCTTTATGAGGTCGGCCTCGGATATGTTACGCTTGGCCAGTCGAGCACAACACTCTCCGGCGGCGAGGCTCAGCGTGTGAAGCTTGCAACCGAGCTTTCGCGCCGTAGCACAGGCTCAACGGTGTATATACTCGACGAGCCGACCACCGGTCTGCATATGGCCGACGTTCACAAGCTCATAAGCATAATCGACAGGCTCGCCGACGCCGGAAACACCGTCGTTATAATCGAGCATAACCTCGATGTTATAAAAACGGCCGACTATATAATCGACCTCGGTCCCGAGGGCGGCGACGGCGGCGGAACGCTTGTGTTTGCAGGCACTCCAGAGGAATGCGCCGCCTGCGAGGACAGCTACACGGGGCAGTTTCTCAAGAAAATGCTTTAACACATCCGCGCCTTTCCCGTAAAATGAAACGGGAGGGGATCGCATGACGGTATACATAGCCGTGGGCTTTGCCGCGGCAGCGGTGCTGTGGCTTATAATATGGTCTGTAAAGGGGCTTCTGCTCACGCCTGTAAAGCTCGGCAGGAGCACAAAAGCAAGCGTGCTGCTGACGGTGAGCGGAGCCGAGCCAATGCTGGAGTACACTCTGCGCAGTCTTGTGTGGCTGCGCGAAAACGGAACACTGAAAGCGGAGATAGATATCAAAGCGATCAACACAGATGACGAAACGCTCGGCATTTTGCGGCGCTTCGAGGCACAGTACAGATTCGTAAACTACACAGAGGAAATAAGTGACGATGCAGGAATTAAGCGAAATTAACGGAACGGTTGCCGCCGTCATATTCAGAAACGACGAAAACGGCTACGGCGTTGTGAAGCTCGAGCTTGACAATGGCGAGACGACCACGGCGGTCGGCTGCCTGCCGTATGTCGCCCCGGGCGAAATGATATCGGCAGAAGGCTCGTGGATGACTCATGCGCAGCACGGCAGACAGTTCAAGATCGAGCAGTGCAGCCGCATGCTGCCGACCTCGGCCGAGGCAATTTACGAGTACCTCGCCGGCGGCACCGTGCGCGGCGTCGGACCGGCAACGGCGGCGATGATAGTTGACCGCTTTGGCGACAAGGCGCTGGACGTTCTGGAAATGCAGCCGGATAAGCTCGCCGAGATAAAGGGCATAAGCGCCTCAAAGGCGAAGGATATAAGCGCAGGCTTCAAGAAGCAGGCCGGCGTGCGAAGACTTACCGAGTTTTTATGCTCATATGGCATCCAGCCGATCTTCGCTTTGCGCATGTTCAAATTCTACGGCAACTCCGCGATAGACGTTGTGCACGAAAACCCGTACATACTCGCATCGTCACACATCGGTGCAAGCTTTGCCGAGGCAGACTCCCTGGCGCTCGCCCTCGGCCTAGACGGCGACAGCTTAAACCGCGTATGCGCCGCCGTCGTGTTCGAGCTTGTGCATAATTCCGGCAACGGCCACTGCTTCATTCCGCGCGGAAAGCTCACGGCAGCAACGTCGCAGCTTATAGGCGTGGCGCAGGAGCTTGCCGAGGATGCGGTGGATAAGCTTTGCGAGACAGGCGAGATAATCTGCTGTACCGTTGCAGGGCTTGACGCCTGCTATCTTTCGCACCTTTACGAGGCCGAGACTTATACCGCCGACAGGATCAAAGCCATGTGCCGCGCAAAGGACGGCGGCAAGGTGAATATTGACGCACTTATCGACCGCCTTGAAACAGCAAACGGCATTAATTATGCCCCCATGCAGCGCGAGGCGATAGCTCTGGCGGCCAAAAACCGAATGCTGGTCATAACCGGCGGCCCCGGCACGGGAAAAACGACCATACTCAAAGCCGTGCTTGCCATGTACGACGAGCTTGAGCTTGAAACATACCTTGCAGCCCCAACCGGACGCGCAGCAAAACGCATGAGCGAGCTGTGCGGCATGGAGGCCTCCACCATCCACCGTATGCTCGGTGCGAAAATGTCCGAGGACGGCGAGACCGTCGTTTTCGGAAAAGACGAGGAGGATAAGCTCGCCTGCGACGCACTTATCATTGACGAGTGCTCGATGGTTGACATAACGCTTATGCATGCCATACTCAAAGCGCTCAAATCCGATTGCCGCATACTTCTCGTCGGTGACGCCGATCAGCTTCCGTCGGTCGGTCCGGGCAATGTGTTTTCGGATATCATCCGCAGCGGCGTTGTTCCGACCGTGCGCCTGACGGAAATTTTCCGCCAGAAGGCCGACAGCCGCATTGTGCGCAACGCGCACATGATAAACAAAGGAGAGCACCCCGACTTCAACGAAAACAGCGGCGATTTCTTCCGGCTCAGACGCATGCAGGGCGGCTCCTGCGTTGAAACGATAGTTGAGCTGTGCAAGCGCCGCCTGCCGGAGAATATGAAGATACCATCAAATCAGATCCAGGTGCTTTCGCCAAGCCGCAAGGGTGAAACGGGAACGGCAAACCTCAATAAATGCCTCCAGGCGGCGCTCAATCCGCCCGACGAGAGCAAAAAGGAAAAGCTTTTCGGCGAGACCGTGTTCCGCACCGGCGACAGGGTCATTCAGATAAAGAATAACTACGATATCGTGTGGAAGGACAAGCTCGGCAAAAGCGGCATGGGCGTGTACAACGGCGATATAGGAACGGTCGTCGAGATCGACACGGCCTCGGAATATCTCAAGGTCGATTACGAGGATAAGGTCGCCCTTTACGGCTTTGAGATGCTCAATGAGCTTGAGCATGCATGGGCGCTTACGGTTCACAAATCCCAGGGCAGCGAATACCGCGCCGTGATACTTTCGCTAAACCCCGTTGCCCAGATGCTGCTTACGCGCGGCGTGCTGTACACGGCGGTCACGCGCGCAAAGGAGCTGCTCATCATGGTCGGCGACGACAACGTTGCCCACAGAATGATAGACAATCACAAGCAGTCGCGCAGATACAGCGCACTGAGGATCAGACTTGCCGATGAAAATACTTGATCTGATCGCCCACCTGCTGTATCCGTGGAAATGCGTTTTCTGCGAAAGCGTCCTGAAGGACACGGACATATGCCACGAATGCGAGAAAAAGCTGCCGTATACGGTTGGCGACAGTGCGATGCAGAAGTTCCCGTTTATAGATAAATGCGTCTCGCCGCTTTATTATAAGGATAAGGTGCGTGCCTCCGTTCATCGATACAAATTCGACGGCTGCTCGGCTTACAGTCGGCGTTACGCAGCGCTTATGTCCGATTGTGTCGAAAATAATCTTGATTGCCGCAGTATTGATGTGATATCATGGATACCGCTGAGCAAAAAGCGCCTGCACCAGAGAGGCTACGATCAGGCGCGGCTGCTCGCCGAGGAGATAGCGGCAAAAACGGGGCTGCCGTGCCGGCAGCTGCTGCAAAAGGTCAAAAATAACAGTGCGCAGTCGCTCACGCGTGACGCAAAGCAGCGCCGCGAAAACGTCGCCGGAGTGTATGCTTTGGACGACGGTGCGGATGTTTCCGGCCTGCGCATTCTGCTCGTTGACGATGTTGTGACCACCGGAGCCACAATGAGCGAGGCAGCAAGGATCCTGCGCAAGGCAGGCGCAAAATCGGTTTTCGGCGTTACGCTTGCGCGGCATGAAGATTAGCATAATTGGATAGAATTATAGAAAAACTCAGCCACGAGGTATTTTCGCGGCGGATCGGAGCATTTTATGGTCATATACGAAAGAGATATAGCAGTTGATATGGGAACATCGAACACCCTTGTTTTCTCGCAGGGCAAGGGGCTTGTTCTGCGAGAGCCTACGGTCGTTGCGGTCGATAAGGTCAAGGACAAAATGCTCAAAATAGGCGAGGAGGCGAAGAAAACGCTTGGCCGCACACCGGCAAACGTTGTCGCCATCCACCCGATAAGAGCGGGCGTCATCTCCGATTACGATATGTCCGCGCTCATGCTGCGTGAGCTTGTCAGCAGAATAACCTCGTTCAGCCTGTTCAAGCCGAGGATACTCATGTGCGTTCCCAGCAGCATAACCGGCGTTGAAGAGCGCGCGGTGATCGATGCAGCCATCGAGGCCGGCGCGCGCAGAGTGTATCTTGTCGAGACCGCTGTTGCCACGGCTATCGGCGCCGGAGTTGACATCAAAAAGCCCGACGGACACATGGTCGTCGATATCGGCGGCGGCACGACCGAGATCGCGGTCGTCTCCATGGGCGGCGTTGCCGAATGCGAGTCCATAAAAACCGCAGGCAGTACATTTGACGAGGCAATCATCCGCTATATCAAGAAAAAGCACAATATGCTCATCGGCGCAATGACCGCCGAAGAGGTGAAGATAAACATCGGCGGCGTGTATCCGCGCTCGGATGCGCCCGAGAGCATGGAGGTCAAGGGCCGCGATCTTATCAAGGGCCTGCCCAAAACGGTCAGCGTCACTGCCGAGGAGCTTGTCGATGTTCTGCGCGAGCCTGCGCGCCTGATCCTCGAAAATGTCCACGCCGTGCTTGAGCGTACGCCGCCCGAGCTTATCGGCGACCTCGGCGTAAACGGCATGATCCTCTCCGGCGGCGGCAGCCTGCTGTACGGCATCGACCGCATGATAGAGGACAGCACGCATATAAGAACCATGATCGTTGACGATCCTCTCGCCTGCGCCGCCCACGGCGCCGGAAAGCTGCTCACAAAGCTCGACTCCATGCAGGACGGTATGATGAATTTCCTGCGCAACCGCGAGATGAGGAATTAAATAGGAATTCAATGAACGAATTGTGATATTAGTACAAATTTGGCGAATAATATATATATGCGTTCTCTGCGAAAGTGACAAAATGCACAAGCGGCAGAGTAACTATTTATTTACTATTACTATTTAAGAAAAGCATGAGATGTGCTATAATACCTATTGAAGGGCGATTGATGGTCACCATCCCACCCTGTCGGCACGAAAGTGCCGCGTTGTGACCTTCAATTCGGGAGAATATGCCCCACAAAATACGAACGCACCGCACGGTCATCCCCCGTGCGGTGCAACTTTTTTGCCCTTTTTAACTCTCAAAACTATCAAAAAGTGTACTTTTTGATAGTAAACCTGTTGCACGAAAAACGAGTTTGAAAGTGCTAACGACTGGCAAAAATGCAAGTATTTTTAGACAAAACAGGCGGTAAAGTATTGCTTTTTTGTGAATATTCTGTTACCATACTATGTAATTACAGCTGATACCAAAAAGTACACCTTTTGATACCTGCTCTTATAAAAATTGAATTTTGGGAGGAAAAGATGAAAAAACGAGTATTAAGTCTGCTGCTTGTGATGCTAATGGTCATGAGTCTGGTGCCTACATCGGCATTTGCAGCTAATGATGTCGTGCCTTATGGTGTAACCGGCGGTTATTTGTACTTTGACAGATCGACCGGAGAAATTGTTGACTGCGATGAAACTGTTACGGAAGCTGCAATTCCGTCAGTTATTCGAGATAAGGAAGTAAAGAGGATTGCTGCCTACGCATTCGAAGATTGCAATGTATTGAAGCGTATAACAATACCAAGTACTGTGACCCTTCTTTCAGAGCAGGCGTTTTTTGGCTGCGGTGGTCTGGAGAGTATTGAAGTTGATAAAAGCAATTCAGCCTTTTTGTCTGAAGGAGGAGTTCTGTTCAGTAAGGATAGAGCGGCACTTTATGTGTATCCATGTAATAAACCAGATGAGATATACACAATGCCGAGCAGTGTGATTTGTATATATGATAATGCATTTTTCGCAAACACAAGAGCTAAAAAGATTGTAATTTCTGAAAACACCAGAGTAATAGGAAACGGAGCTTTTTTTAGCTGCGACAGTCTTGAAGAAATATTTGTACCTAAGTGTGTGGAAAGCATAGGTTATGCAGCATTTTCGTGTTGTGAACGTTTAAAAAACATATCTGTTGCAAAAGATAACCCGTCATACCGGGAAATTGACGGAGTGGTGTTTAGCAATGATATGACTATTCTTGAAGGATATCCGGCTGGGAAGACTGATACCACATATGTTATACCTAACGGAGTAAAATATATTGGAGAATGGGCATTTGGTTCATGTGACCAATTGATCAATATTACACTTCCTGACGGAATTGTTTTTGTTGGTGCAAGCGCTTTTTATGAGTGTACAGGACTAAAAAGCATTACACTTCCTAGTAGTGTTTCGTACATAGGGGATAGGGCATTTAAAGTTTGTGGCAGCATAGAGACAATAACTATACCAAGCGGAGTTGAAGAGATAGGTGAAGAAGCATTTATGATATGTACTTCGCTGAAGAGCATTAATATCCCCAAAAGCGTAACCAAAATTGGTAATTCTGCATTTGACTGCTGCAGTAGCCTGACGGATGTGTACTATGAGGGCAGCAGCTCGCAGTGGAGATCCATAAATCTCGCAGAATATAACACTGCTTTGACCAGCGCAAATATTCATTTTAATTCGCATGTTCATACCTACGAAGGCTATACAGTTACTGCACCGACTTGCACTGAGCCGGGATATACTACACATAAATGTACATCATGTGATTATAGCTACAATGATAGCTACATTGAACCACTCGGCCATAATTACACAGAAGAAGTTACAAAGCCAACCTGCACCGAGCGTGGCTACACGACCTACACCTGCTCGGTTTGCGGCGATAGCTACAAGAGCGATTATAAGGACGCCCTCGGCCATGACTACAAAAACGGCACATGCACGCGCTGCGGTGTGAAAGACCCCAACTACAAGCCGCAGGCAAGCTTCACCGACGTAGCGGCCGGTTCGTATTGCTATGACGCGGTGCAGTGGGCAGTCGCAAACGGCATTACGAATGGCACCGATGCGACGCACTTCTCTCCGAACGCAGGCTGCACACGCGGCCAGGTCGTGACCTTCCTCTGGCGCGCCGCCGGTGAGCCGACCGTCAGCGGAAACGTGGGATTTGTTGACGTGGCGCCCGGCTCGTATTGCTATGAGGCTGTCAAATGGGCAGTGGCAAACGGCATAACCAAGGGAACGGACGCAACGCACTTCTCTCCGAACGCGACCTGCACACGCGGTCAGGTCGTAACATTCCTGTACAGAGCACAGTAAGCGCAAAGAATACAAACGCACCGCACGAATTTCGTGCGGTGCGTTTTCTTATCAAATTTCAATGTTTATCAGCTGTGCATGAGACCGGCGGTTTTTGCCTTGCTGTCATTAAAGCGCTTCAGGAATGGCTTGAAGGCCGTGTGCAGCAGGATGCCTGCCGGGATCGCGATAGCCGCCATGAGCAGCAGAACGAGGATGCATTTGAAATAGGTGCCGTTGTAGCTGCCTGCGATAGTTTCGCGCATTGCGTTCATTGAGTACTTAAACGGCATCACACCGTACAGCACCTGGAAGAACTTCGGCAGCATTTCGACGGGGTAAGTGCCGCCGGAGCCTGCGACCTGAATGACCAGTACGATGATCGAGAATGCCTCGCCGACATTGCCGAATGCGAACACAAAGCCGTAGTTTACAAGCGTTGCGACAAGGCTTGCGAGCGCCGCGGCGAGCCAGAACAGGAAGGGGTTATAGCACTGGATGCCGATGTAGAAGAGGTTGCCGAGCACGGTTATGAGCGCCGTGAGCTGGCCGATTGCAAAGAAAACAAAGTATCGGCCGAAGTAGGCTTCCGTGGTCGTGAGCGTGGGAAATTCCGAACGGCGCTTGATGTGCGGATGCATGAGGCTGACGCTCAGCAGTGCGCTTGCCCAGATGGCCAGAACGGTGTAGAACGGTGCCATGCCGGAACCGAAGTTTTCGAGCGCGTATACCCTGACAACCTCGAGGTTAGCCGGGGAGGAGAGGTATTCAACAAGGCTGCTGACGTCGTTCTGCATGAGGTCGAGGATGTTTGAAACGCTCTCGGACGAGCGCAGCTCGTTTACATTCGCCTGGACGTTCGTGACAAGCTCGAGCATGGTGTTCATGACCTCGCGAGTGCCGTTTATGCTCTGCGTGCAGGAGCCGAGCGCAGAGGTGAACTGCTGCAGCGTGAGCGCCTGACTGTTGACGTCGCCCTGAATCTGCGCGATAAGTGAATCGAGGTTATCCAGCGACGACTGGAGCGTTGTCATGGAGTTTATGAGGTTGCTGTCAATATTGGTCTGCTGAAGAATATCGTCAAAGCGGATGACGCTTTCGTGCAGCTGCTTGTTTACGTCGTAGTACAGATCATCGAGGATCTCGCCCTCGTATTCGTTTATTCCGCCCTCACCGTAGAGTGCATCCCAATCGATATACGAGTTGCCGGCACCGGCAGGGTCGCCGCCGGTCGCCTCGTCTAGGCGCTCAATTGTGTTGCGCAGCTGCTCGGAGCTGTTTCGGATGGCGTCAGCCGAGTAAATGACGTCCTCCTTGCTGGTCGCAAGGCGATCCTGCATGTTGGAGATGCTCTTGCGGCTGTTGTTGAGCATGTTGACGACGTCGGGCAGAAGATTGCTGGTCATCGTCGTTACGTTAAGAGCCGACTGCGTGACCGCTGCCATGGAGTCCATGATGGAAACATAGGTGCGCAGGTCGGTTTTTATATCCTCAAGCTGCTCGTCCAGACCGTCCAGCGACAGGGAAGCGTCGCTGCCGATGCCGGAGAACACGGAGGTGAAGTTTGAAAGCTCGTCAACGATGGAGGCAAGGAAGATGCTGTTTACCTCGTTTTTGACGATGCTCTGAGCACGGTCGGTAACACGCGAAGCAACGGCGTTCATCTTCTGGTTATCGTAGTAGATGATCTCGGGAGTTTCAAACTCGCCGTCGGTAAAGCCGAGCAGTGAATCGCTGAAATCGGCAGGGATAACGAGACCGGCGTAGTAATCGCCGCTGTACAGGCCGTCCTGCACCGCCTGCTCGGAATCGACAAACTGCCAGTTGATCTGGTCATTGCTCTTGAGCTTTTCTACAATGATGTTGCCGACATTGAGGTCAAGTCCGACAAACGTGGTGCCCTCGTCCTCGCTCGCAACTGCGATGGTGAGGTTCTTCGTCGAATCGGGAGTGTACGGATCCCAGTTCGAAATGATGTTAAACCATGCATACAGGCACGGGATCAGAGCCAGACCGAAGACGCAGACGATCGCAACAACGCTCTTACTCAGCCGCTTAATATCCGAACGGATGATGGCTAAGACGTTTGAAGTTTTGTCTTTTATTTTGTTCATCGCATTACTCAGCTTTCGTAGAGTGTTATTCGTCCTTGCCGGTCGGTGCTTCTTCATAGTTGTCATACTCGAAGCTTCCGGCTTTATCGTCGTTTTCCGGCGAGCGGCTGCGTATAGACTCGCGTATCGCCTCGGCTCGCGGATCGGAGCCGGCGGCGCTTTCGGCGATCTTCGGCTGTTCGCTGCCGCTTTGTTCGACCCGTGTTATCATTTTTCTTAGCGTATAGTCCTGATACTCAATAACGATGAGGATTGCGGCAATAATGAACATGGAGACTATCCACAAAACGAGGAAGATCGTTTTTGAGCTGTTGGTGAAAAACAGCATCACGAGGAAGATAGTCGGGACGATCAGCAGACTGCGCAGCGCCATTTTCATGCGTCTGACGTTGTTGTCGTGCATCTGCCGCAGGCACGCCATCAGCTCGTTATACTTTTTTTCGTACTGAGTATCCATAATGATTGCTCCTGTAGTTTTTACATCATTTCCGTCTTGTCAAGCTGCTCGTTCATGTACTTGTTGATGCCGCCGAGCGAGCGCTTTGCGAATATGCCGATGAGCAGGCCGATAACGAAGAACAGCATAAGCTGCAATATGTAGATCAGATACTGATTCTGATACAGACCGGCTATCGCCTCGCGCATTGCGTTTATCGCGTAGGGGAAGGGGAAGAACAGGTAGACCTGCTGGAAGAAGTTCGGCAGCAGCTCAATGGGGTATGAGCCGCCGGAGCCTGCTATCTGAATGATAAGTATGACGACGATCAGCGCTCTGCCGATGTTGCCGAAGGCAACGGCAAAGGCGTAAGCCAGCATCGAGCACGCCATCGAGGTGAATACGCCCGACAGCAGAAGCAGACCGGGATGCACACAGTCAACGCCCAGAATGATGAGGTTGCCGAGCATGGTTATAAGCGTCTGAATTTGGCTGAGCACGAAAAACAGCAGGTAACGTCCGAAGAATCGCTGCTTTTCGGTAGCCTCGGGAACGGGGATGGGCGCATCGCACTTGAGTATCGCGTTGAGTATGACGCAGCCGACCCAGATAGCGAGCATGGAGTAGAACGGCGTCATTGCCGCACCGTAGGATTCAACGGGGTATACGGACTTTGATACAATGGAAACGGGGCTTGAGAGGAACGAGCCGATGCTCTCGGGATCGACATTCAGGAAATCGAATACGTTCTGAAGCGTGCCGTTTTCGGGGTTGCCGTCGAGCATTTCGATGAAATCATCGATCCTGCTGCTGTAGGAGGTGATCAGATCCTTGACCTGAATAAGGGCGTTGTTGACAGCGCCGAAGGTGTTGCCGAGCTCTTTGACGATGGGCGTTGTCTTGCCGAGAATGCCGTTGAGGTCAAGCAGCAGCGAGGAGACCTCGCCCAGACTGTCCTGAAGATTGTTGAGCATCGTGTCGAGCATGGGGTAAACGTTCTCGGTGAGGGTAACGCGGACGGTGCCGAGAGCGTCGCTTATAAGCTGCAGATCGCGAATAAGGTCTATGTCGCGGTTGCCGCTGAGAATGTCGTCGAGGATAGCGCCGGCGTCCTTTGCGTCGCTCTGTGCGCTGTCAATGGCGCCTGTAACACCGGAGGTGTCGCTTCCGCTTGCGGTGCCGACAGCCTCGGCCGTTGCGCCGAGTGCGGTGATCTCCTGCTCAACGACTTTGGTGTCGCTCTGAGCGGCAAGGAGTGCTTCCTGACGCACCTCGGGATCGGAGGTGCTCTGTGCCTTCGAAAGGTTTGCCTGAATGCTCTGGATACGCTCGCTGGTGTCTTCCTTCATGAAGCCGACGAGAGATTCCATCGACTGCTGAGTCTGCGTTGCGTCGTTGAGATCCTCGTAGTCATAGCCGGTGACGGCCTTGTAAACTGCCGGAACTGCGACGGTCTCGTAGTCGGTTTTCACGGCTTCGATGGCGCTCTTGTTGTGCGCTGCGAGAACTCTTGTCTGCTGCGCGTCGGTAAGGCCGCCGTTGAGGCCGAGCTTGTCGCGCAGCTGAGTGATCTTGTCGGTGAGCTTGTTGAGCGCTGTGAGTGCGTCCTCAACCTCGGTGTTTGTAAGTCCCGAGTGGGTGAGGTAGTCGATAAGCTCCTTGTACTGAGCTTCAAGCTCCGCGAGGGCCGCCTTTGCGGCTTCCGCGTCCTCGGTGCCGCCGTTATAAAGCCTGTCGAGCTTGTATATTGCCTCGTTGACGGAGTCCTGCAGCTCGGTGAGCATGCGGTTGACCTCGTCGTTTATAAGCGCAAGATCCTTCTTGGTATCTTCAATATATACTATCTGCTTTGAAATGTTTACTCTCTCGTTGCCGATGAGGTAAATTGAATAGTTCAGAGTGTTATTCGTGCGCTGGAGAGTGTCGATAAGCGAGTTGTTCGCGGAAATAAACTGATCGATGGTGCCGCTGTAGCTAACGAGATTGTCGTTTATCTTCTTGAGCGTGTTCTTGAGCATCTCGGCAGAGGAGTTGCCCTGCACGTCGGAGGAGAAGGAGTTGAGCTTGTCAAACAGCGTTTCAACAACCGTGGAAATGTACTTTTCGTTTACGATCTTCTTGACCTTGTCGCCGGCGGCCTCGACGACCTTGACTGCAATGGCGTTGGTCTTTTCATTCTGATAGAACTTGATCGTGGGGTTGTACATATCCGTGGTCAGGAAGTTGTACATATTATATGTAAAGTCAGGCTCGATGATAATTGCTGCGTAATACTTGCCGGCATAGAGATCCTTGACCGCCTTATCGGCGTCGTCGAGAAACACAAAGCCGAAGTTTTCGTCATCCTTGATCTCTTCAATAAGCGCCTTGCCCATGTTGACGATGTTGCCGTCGGAATCCATATAGTCTTTGTCGTTTGAAACAACGGCTATGGAAACATCCTTGGTTTTCCCATACGGGTCCCAGAACGCATAGATGTTGAACCATGCGTACAGAGCCGGCAGTATGAGGATCGCAAGGATGATGAGAAAGGCAAAAAAGTTCTTATAAAGCGCCCTCAGATCATGTTTGAAAATCCTGAAAATATTACGCATATCGGACAATACTCCTGTCAAACTTAAGAGTAGTATAATACGATGATGAGCCGAAAACGGCTGCAAATTGTCGATTACAAAACGGTAACGATTTAGATACAAGGATATTGTACAAGTAATTAAAATAATTGTCAAGTAGACATAACCACATAAATACATAAAATTTTTGCATGATTGTGGTCAGCAAAAATCGCGACACAACATCTTGTATGTACAAAGATTTTAGCAGTAATTACATGCTCCGAGCGAGAATATAACGGCGCATTGCGGCAATGATAAGTAACGGGTCAAGAAACCGTACCCAATACAGAAAAGGAGATGTAAAAACTATGTCTAACAATTCCAGCAATCATCTTGTTGTCCCTGCTGCACGCGAGGCAATGGAGAAGTTTAAAATGGAAGCTGCAAACGAGGTTGGCGTTAATCTCAAGAACGGCTATAACGGCGATATCACCGCTCGCCAGGCAGGCTCCGTCGGCGGCCAGATGGTCAAGAAGATGATCCAGGCATACGAAAACGGCCTGAAGTAATCCAAAGAGAGCTAAAGAAAAAGCGATGCCTGCAAAATGCAGGCATCGTTTTCTACATTATTTAATGTAGCATCAGTCGCGGTATTCAAACTCGAGGTTATAGATGCTCACGGTGTCGCCGTCCTGAATGCCCATATCCTCTATGCGCTGATAAACGCCGTTATCGCGCAGGACGCGGTCGAAGTACATCATGCTCTCGTTGTCCGAGAAGTTGACCGATGACATAAGGCGCTGGAGCCAGCCGCCCTCGACAACCCACACGTCGTCATACTTTTCAATCGTCAGATCCTCGGATGTGTCGATCACGGGCTCGGGCGGTACATAGTCGGCCTCGAAGCGGATGACCGGCGGAAGCTCGCTGAGCATCTCAGAGGCCATATTCACAAGCTCGTGCGTTCCGCTGTGCGTTGCGGCGCTCATCTCGAAAAACTCATAGCCGAGAGCCTCGACATGCGCTTTAAGTCGCTCTATATTCTCACGATCGTCGCCGCAGAGGTCGCACTTGTTTGCAGCCACTATCTGCTTGCGCTCGGAAAGCTCGGCGGAGTATTCCTTAAGCTCCGCATTTATGGCGTCGAAATCCGCAACGGGATCGCGCCCCTCGGAGCCGGAAACATCAACAAGATGTATCAGCAGACGGCAGCGGTCGATATGGCGCAGAAAATCGTGGCCGAGACCGGCACCTTCGGAAGCGCCCTCGATTATGCCGGGGATATCGGCCATTACAAACGAGCGCCCCTCGTCAACATAGACAACGCCGAGGTTCGGGAACAGTGTTGTAAAGTGGTAGTTTGCGATCTTCGGGTGCGCCTTGCTGACGACCGAGAGCAGGGTGGATTTGCCGACGTTCGGGAAGCCGACGAGACCAACATCGGCCAAAAGCTTCAGCTCAAGCGTTATATCGTGACCCTCGCCCGGCAGGCCGGGCTTTGCAAAACGGGGGACTTGCCTTGTAGGTGTGGCAAAATGCTTGTTGCCCCAGCCGCCCTTGCCGCCGCGAGCCGCGACAAAATCTTTACCGTCTGACATGTCGTGCATTATGCCGCCGGTCTCGGTGTCGCGCACGAGGGTGCCGCGCGGAACGCGGATATACAGACTGTCGCCGTCCTTACCCGAACAGCGCTTGCCCTGACCGTCCGCGCCGTTTCCGGCGACGTACTTGCGCTTGTATCTGAAGTCCATCAGTGTGGACATGTTATCGTCAACAACGAAAACGATATCGCCGCCGCGACCGCCGTCGCCGCCGTCGGGGCCGCCTGCCGCAACGTACTTTTCGCGATGGAATGCGACCGCACCGTTGCCGCCGTTGCCGGCCTTTATCGTGATCCGTGCTTTATCAACAAAAGAGGTAGCCATATTTCACCTCGCAAAATTCAAAAATAATATTCATCTAATGCGGCTTCTTCAAACCAATATGGCTGCCCGAAGCGATATGGCATTAAATGAAATGCCGGACGATTTTCGTCCGGCATCGTCATGTTAATTTACTGAGCGATCTCTTCGTAAACAGAAACCTGCTTGCGATCCTTATCCTTGCGCTCGAACTTTACCTTGCCGTCTACGAGAGCGAACAGGGTGTCGTCCTTACCCTTACCAACGTTGGTGCCGGGATGGATCTTAGTTCCGCGCTGTCTGACGAGGATATTGCCGGCCAGGACGAACTGACCGTCTGCTCTTTTAGGTCCAAGACGCTTAGACTCACTGTCGCGGCCGTTCTTGGTAGAACCCATACCTTTTTTATGTGCCATTAAGGTTACACCTCCATTATCAGTAGTAGCGGGGAAAATTATGCGTTGATGGTTTCGATCTGAACCTTGGTGTAGGGCTGTCTGTGACCCTGCGTTCTGCGATAACCCTTTTTGGGTTTCATCTTATAAACGCGAACCTTCTTGCCCTTGCCGTTCTTTACGACATTTGCGGAAACGGTAGCGCCGTCGATAACAGGAGCGCCGAAAACGGTGTTTTCGCCGTCGATAACTGCGAGGACCTTGTCAAATTTAACGGTCTCGCCGGCTTCAACGTCAAGCTTCTCGATGAAGATAACGTCGCCCTCTGCCACGCGGTACTGCTTGCCGCCGGTCATGATGATAGCATGCTTCATAAACTAACAATCCTTTCTTCAGGTCTCGCTCTCATGGGTGCCGGACACATCCGGACTTCCGACCCATTCAATGCGGCTCGAATAGCATATCACGACAGCCTTGAATTGTCAATGTTTTTCTGAGTTTTTTGGCATATGTTTAACGAGAATATTGCAAAACCCGGACGAACATGAGATAATATAATAATAGCAGAGATTATAGAAATGAGGATACCCGAGTGCTGAAAAAACTTCTTTCACGAACCGCGATAACGGCGGTGATAATTTTTGTGCAGATAGTGTGGATCGTTGCGCTGCTGCTGCGGCTGGGTGATGCGCTGCCGGTGCTCAACTACGTTCTGCGTCTGCTGAGCGTCATTGCGATACTGCACGTTATAAAAAACGACATGGACCCGTCATACAAGGTCAGCTGGGTGCTGTTTATCGGACTTCTGCCGCTGTTCGGCGGACTTATGTACGTTCTGTTCGGAAATAAGCGCCCGACAAGGTTTATCCGCGAAAAGCTCAATGTTCAGCTTGAGGAGACCGCGCGGTACTACACCATGCGCCCCTCGGTTGCTGAGGAGATCGACGATGACAGTGCAAGGGGACTTTTTAAATATCTTGAGTCCTACAGCGGCTACAGAGCATGCCGAGATACAAAAACGGAATATTTCCCCGTCGGCGAGGATATGTATGCAAAGCTGATCCCGGAGCTTGAAAAGGCGGAAAAATTCATTTTCCTTGAGTATTTCATAATAAATTCCGGGCAGATGTGGGATTCGGTGCTCGAGGTACTGCGGCGCAAGGTGGCGCAGGGCGTGGATGTTCGCGTTATATACGACGACGTCGGCTGCGCCGATTACCTGCCGGCAAACTATTATCAGACCCTGCGCAGCTACGGCATAAAGGCGATGGTGTTCAATAAATTCGTGCCTGTAGTCAGTGTCGTTATGAATAACCGCGACCACCGAAAGATAACGGTGATCGACGGCAAGGTCGGCTTCATCGGCGGCATCAATATAAGCGATGAGTATATCAACAGAAAGGAACGCTTCGGCCACTGGAAGGACACCGGCCTCATGTTCAAAGGTCCGGGCGTTGAAAATCTCACGCTCATGTTCCTGGAAATGTGGAATGCGTTCGAGGAAAAAGAGGGAACCTACTACGACTATGTTCCCGAAAAATACGAGGAGACCGGCAGCGAGCGCGACGGATACATCCTCAGCTTTTCCGACAGTCCGCTTGACGATGAAAACGCCAGCGAGAGCGTCTATGCCGATATACTCTACAGCGCAAACGATTATGTTTATATCACAACGCCGTATCTTGCTATCGACAGAAGCCTGCAAAACGCTCTGTGCCTTGCGGCAAAGCGCGGCGTTGATGTCCGCCTTATTACTCCGGGAATACCGGATAAGAAAATGGTATACCGTCTGACTCGGTCTTACTACGCTCCGCTTATCAGCGCCGGAGTGAAAATTTACGAATACACACCGGGCTTTGTTCACGCAAAAAGCTATGTTGCCGATGATAAGCTCGGCGTTGTCGGCACGATAAATATGGACTACCGCAGCTTATATCTGCACTTTGAGTGCGGAACGCTCATGTATGACAGTCCGGCGGTCATTGACCTGCGAAACGACGATCTTGCAACAATGGAAAAATGCCGCAGGATCGAGCTTTCCGACTGCCGCACGAGCTTCTTCGGCGAGCTTATCGACCGCATACTGCGCGTCTTGGCTCCGCTGCTGTAATACAATTGACATTATAAGAAAACTGCCGCCTCCGATATCGGAGACGGCAGTTTTTTTCTCTATTAGCCGACTATGTCGCGTGTGTCGCGTGCGATAACGAGCTCTTCGTTGGTGGGGATAACGAAAACCTTGACCTTGGAATCGGGGGTGGAGATCATGATATCCTCGCCGCGCTTGGAGTTTGCCTCGTCGTCGATGGTGACGCCCAGATAGCCGAAGTACTCGGCGATGGCCTTGCGGGAGCTCTTGGAGTTTTCGCCGACGCCTGCGGTGAATACGATGGCGTCAACGCCGTTCATTGCCGCAACATAGGAGCCTGCGACCTTTGCGACCCAGTAGTGGAACATGTCCAGAGCAAGCTGTGCGCGCTCGTTGCCCTCGGCAGCTGCGTTGTCAAGATCGCGGAAGTCGGAGGAAACGCCGGAAACGCCCAGAACGCCGGACTTCTTATTGAGTATGTTGAGCATCTCGTCAATGCTGATGCCGTACTTGTTCATGATAAACTGGATAACGCCTGCGTCCAGATCGCCGCAGCGTGTGCCCATGGGGAGGCCGACCAGGGGAGTGAAGCCCATGGAGGTGTCAACGCACTTGCCGCCGTCGATAGCTGCGATGGAGCTGCCGTTGCCCATGTGGCAGGAGACGATCTTCAGCTCTTCGATGGGCTTGCCCATCAGCTCTGCGCAGCGGCCGGAAACATAGCGGTGCGAGGTGCCGTGGAAGCCGTAGCGGCGGATGCCGTCGTTTTTGTAGTACTCATAGGGAACTGCGTACATGTAAGCCTTGCCGGGCATGGTCTGGTGGAAAGCGGTGTCGAACACTGCAACCATGGGAACGTCGCCCATAACGTCGCGGCAGGCGTTGATGCCGATGATGTTTGCCGGGTTGTGCAGGGGAGCGAAGGGAGTGCACTCCTTGAGCGCTTCCATAACTGCATCGTCGATGCGCACGGAGGAAGCAAACTTCTCGCCGCCGTGAACGACGCGGTGGCCGACAGCGTCGATCTCCTTCATGGAGGCGACAACGCCGTACTCGGCGCTGGTGAGCTTGTCGATAACAGCGGCAATTGCCTCTGCGTGGGTGGGCATTGCAAGATCCTCATCAAATACGGGCTTGCCGCCTACCAGGGGGCTGTGCTTGAGGTGGCCGTCGATGCCGATGCGCTCGCAAAGGCCCTTAGCCATGACAGACTCGGTCTCCATGTCGATAAGCTGATACTTCAGGGAAGAGCTGCCTGCGTTGATAACAAGAATTTTCATTCCGATATTCCTTTCTTATTGTAAAAATCACAAAAAAATTGTATCATAAGAATATACCCAACTTATTTTAATACATTCTGCACAAAAATCAAGTAATTTTTGAAAGGAACGAATGATTTGAGCGTAATTGGCATAGTAGGAGAGTATAACCCCATGCATTATGGTCATTTGCACCATATTGCGGAGACAAAAAGACTCATGGGTGAGGACTGCCCTGTGGTGTGTGCGATGTCGGGCGATTTTATACAGCGCGGCGAGGCGGCGGTGTACTCAAAATTTGCGCGCGCAGAGGCGGCTGTGATGAGCGGCGTTGACCTTGTGCTTGAGCTTCCCCTGCCTTGGGTGCTGTCCTCGGCCGAGGGCTTTGCGCGCGGCGCGGTCGGACTGCTGGGGGCTACGGGCGTTGTCACGCATCTGAGCTTCGGCAGCGAGTGCGGCGAGATAGAGGTGCTCGAAACGATAGCCGAAACGCTTATCGATCCGCTCATCGGAGCCGATATCCGTGCAGAGCTGCAAAACGATGCAGGCATACCCTTTGCTGCCGCGCGGCAGAGAGCGGTAGCAAAGCGGCTCGGCGAAATGTCGAGCCAGCTTGAAACACCGAATAACATCCTTGCTATCGAGTATATAAAGGCGATATACAATCTCGGTTTGAACATGAAGCCTGTCACAATTCAGCGCTTCGGCTCCGGTCACGATCAGCTGTCCGGCGAGGGGCATAAGTCAGCTGCCGAGATCCGCCGCATGATGATAAACGGCGGCGATATCGCTTCTGTCCTGCCTGAGAGCGCATACACGGTTTACAGGCGCGAGGAAAAACTCGGCCGCGGCCCTGTCGTACCAGAAAGTCTCGAGAGCGCCGTGATATCGCGCCTTCGCATGCTGCCGGACGAGGCGTATGAGCGCCTGCCGGATGCCGGCGAGGGTCTGCATAACCGCGTGGCAAAGGCCGCGAGGGAGGAGTGCTCGATCGACGCGATCCTTGCCGCCGGCAAGAGCAAACGCTATGCCCTCAGCCGCATACGCAGAATGGTGATGTGCGCAGCCCTTGGCATAACTGCCGACATGTCGGCCGAAACTCCGCCGTATGCGCGCGTGCTGGCTGCGTCAGCGCGCGGCTGCGAGCTTCTGCGCGATATGCGGCAAACGGCACGCATACCTATTATAATAAAGCCGGCCGATGTCAAAAACTGCGGCGAGGAATGCAGAAAGCTCTTTGAGCTTGGCAGCGCGGCGCACGACCTTTATGTGCTCGGTTATGCCGCGAGAAACGAGCGCCGCGGCGGAGCCGACTGGCGCACAAGTCCGAAAATAGTACAGCTTTGACAGATTTGATAATAAGATAAAAATAACGTCCGAGAGGACGTTATTTTTATCTGCAATCTGATTAAGGCTCTGCGGTCGCAAAGCCGTTTTCGGTTGCGTATTTCCATGCGTATGAATTCTTGCTGCATATGACCGTGACTTTGGGAGAGTTATGCAGCGCATCTGCACCGAAAAAGCCTACCGAATCCGGGATGCTGATGCTCTCAAGGGCCGAGCAGTCGTAAAAAGCGTGCCTGTCCATGTGCAGCGTTCCGTCCGGAATAATGACCGACGTGAGGCTTGTGCAGTAGTTAAAAGCATTTTTGTCGATAATCTTCAAATTCTTCGGGAGATGAAGCTCCTTTAGCGCCGGACAGATGTAAAATGCCTCCGGACCGATGTATGTTACACTGTCGGGTATCGTAACGGAAACAATGCCGCGCATTTTTGTAAAAGCAAGGCGCTGTATCCTTATGACCTTGGCTCCTTCGCACTCGGCCGGTATATTAAGCACTTTATCGCTGCCGGTGTATCCCGTCACCTCTGCAATGCCGTCGCGCCGTATACGGAAGCGATAGCCGTCTTTTTCTGCAATGCGACCCTCGTTGTACTGCTGCTCGTTTTGCAGCGTTGTTCCGTAAACGTGGTCGATCGTTTTGGCAAGCGCCGTTTCAAATTGACCGCTTTTGTAGAATACAATGTCGTCGCGTGTCACATTGGTTCTTATCCAGTCGTCGAGCTCATTGCGGGTATGCATCAAAACGGCATTTTCAAAGCCGTTATCAGTGAACGCCGCGTATATCCGATCACTGTCGCCGCCGAATAAAACAATTAAGTCGAGCGGAAGCCCGGCAAGCTTTTCGCCGAGCTCATAATGCATTTGCTTTGAGTCGCTGCCGAGCTTGTCGATGTGACCTGTCACAAAAATGCGGCGTCCGCCTTCGGGGACCTGCATATGTGAGAGCGTCTCCGCCGAGCCGAGAACCGTTTTGGGTTCGGCATTGAAGCAGTCGATAAGCATTTTGTATCCGCCTATGTTCTTGAAATTCTGCCTCATGCCGTCGGGCTGATAAGTGCCGATGAGTTCTATGGACTTTGATATAGGAATCCCCGCGAGACGGGCGACCGCTATTGCCATTGCACCGTTATAGGCGTTGTACTCGCCGTACAGATTGAGTCTTGCGGAAAAAGTCCCTTCGGAGCAGGTAAATTCAAACTCCGTGCCGGATATAACCGTGCGCACATTATTTATATAGTAGTCAGCGCTTTCGTCCTTCATGGAAACGCGGATGACATTATGCGTAAAGTGAGCGTTTGCGAGCATATCATCGTCGCTGTTTATAACAATGCTCCCGCCGGGGCTCATGTACCTCTCAAGACTGCTTTTGTCTTTGAGTATGTTCTCACGCGTCATGTACTTGTCCAGGTGCGACTGACCGATGTTTGTGAGAACGACAATATCCGGTCTGAGTACGCACGCAGAGCTTTCAACGTATCCGGGCTGAACTCCGCCGACCTCCTGTACCCACCACTCGTGAGCGGGAGTGAGCTTCTGTATGTTGCGCAGTATCGCGCCATGGCTGTTTGCCATGGGGTGATGAGTCAGCGTTCTGAAGCAGCCTGCCATAACGGAGCCTATAAGACCGGTTGTCGTTGTTTTGCCGACGCTGCCGGAAATTGCGATACGCTTTGCCTTGCAGCCGTTTTCGCGCCACAGCTCGTATCTTTTGACGCATTCAAGTGCGTTTTCAACGGCGATGACGCGGTCATCATCCTGAAACAGTGCGGCTTTTTTGCCGGCAGGGCAGAAAACTGCGATTGCACCCTTTTCAAGCGACTGGGAGACTACTCTTCGATGATCGTACCATCCGGCGCTGATGACCACATCTCCCGGAGCTACATATTCCGGCTGCGTCAGCACGGTACGGCACAAGGCGCTTCCGTCAACGGCGCGGGGGAGCTCGGCACCGATGATTTTGGAAAGCTTTCCGAGCGTTAGACTTTTTTCTTTAGACTTTCCAAAGAGAGATTTCAGAAACATTAATTTACCTCAAGCTTTCGTAAAATTGAAAAAAGCAGCATAATGTTACATCAAATAGGAGAGCAAGTTGTTACGAGTATATTAACCCAATATAAAATCTATATTAAATTTGTATTGAAAAAGAGTAAAAAACAGTTGCAATTTACCTTTTCGTAGTTTATAATGCTCAGTATCAACATAAAGACAAATGTTCGCGGCGCGCGGACACGGAGAAAGTTGAAAGTTGAGAAATAATTAGGAGGAAAATCCAATGAAGAAATTTTTGGCACTCGTCCTTGCGATGCTCATGGTGTTCTCGCTGTGCGCATGCAGCAGCGACGGCGACAGCGGCGGCGATAAGGTCGTCAAGATCGGCGTCTTTGAGCCCATAACCGGTCAGAACGGCGCAGGCGGCAAGCAGGAGGTTCTCGGCATGCAGTATGCAAATGCTCAGAATCCCACCGTTGAGATCGGCGGCGAGACCTATAAGGTCGAGCTCGTCATAGCCGATAACGAGTCTACCACCGATAAGGCTGCATCCGCTGCCTCCCAGCTCGTTGCGCAGGGCGTATCCATCGTTCTCGGTACTTACGGCTCCAACGTTGCGATCGCCGGTTCCAATACCTTTAAAGAGGCCGGTATCCCCGCACTGGGCGTTACCTGTACCAACCCTCAGGTCACCGAGGGCAACAGCCACTACTTCCGTATCTGCTTCCTTGACCCGTTCCAGGGCACCGTTCACGCGAACTTCGCAAAAGAACAGCTCAAGGCCGACACCATCTACTGCTTGGGCGAGCTTGGCAACGACTATGACCAGGGCCTTATTAACTACTGCTCCAAGGCAGCAGAGAAGCTCGGAATTAAGGTCATCACCGAGTCCTTCCCCAAGGATAACTCCGACTTCACATCTTACCTGAACAACGCCAAGAAGGCAGGCGCTCAGGCTATCTTCGCTCCCTGCTCGATCCAGTACGCACAGCTCATCGTTGAGCAGTCTGCCGCACAGGGCATCGATATTCCTCTCCTCGGCTCCGATACATGGGATAACAACACCATCGTCGGCGCAACCAAGGGCAAGGACGTTCAGGTCTATGTCTCCACCTTCTATCAGGAGGGTGCAAACCCCGACTTTGAAAAGGGCATCAAGGAATGGATCAACGGCGACGCAAAGAACCTTGAGAATAACGGCGGCAACGACATGCTCGCAGCAGTTACTGTCATGGGTTACGATGCATACATGGTAGCGCTCGAGGCTCTCAAGGCCGCAGGCTCCACCGATCCGGCAGCTGTAATGGCAGCTCTGCCCAATGTTACTTACACCGGTATCTCCGGCTCCATCGCATTCAACGAGATCGGCGACGCTATCCGTGATTCCGCTGTTATCAAGAAGTCCAACAGTGAGACTGGCGAGTGGGAGTTCGTCGCAGTCCAGAAAGCTGAGGCATAATGCCGCAATGCTACAGGCACAGCTTAATACGAAACCTGTAAAATGACACTGTGGTGGGGATGTCGGCGGCATCCCCACCATATGCCGTTTTATTAAGCGGCACTGAATTCCTCGCAAATCAAGGCAGTAGCGCATAAATATGCTCCGTACACAGAAATGCAGAGCATATTTATGCGTTCCGAAAGAGAGATAGGATGGTCCTCAGATGATCGAATTTTTACATGAAAATTTCCGTTATCTGCTATCTGGCATATCCGTGGGCGGTCAGTATGCCCTTATAGCCATCGGCTACACGATGGTTTACGGCATACTCAGACTTATTAACTTTGCTCACGGCGATGTGTTTATGGTAGCGGGTCTTATTATGGTCTATGCAATAGCCGGCGGCCTGCCGATGTGGCTGTCGATAATTCTTGTTATCGTTCTTACTGTCGCGCTTGGCGTCGCGATAGAGCGCGTTGCGTACAAGCCGCTGAGATCCTCGCCGCGTATGTCGGTAATGATCTCCGCTATCGGCGTATCGTATCTTCTGCAAAACTGTGCGCTGTACTTCACCGGCGGTCTGCCGCGCTCTTACCCTGCCATTCCGTTTCTGTCCAAGCAGATAACGATCTGGGGTGCAACGACCAAGATGGTAACGCTCATTACGCCGATACTTACGCTTGTGCTTGTTTTGGCGCTCGTATTCCTTATAAACCATACAAAGATAGGCATGGCCATGCGCGCTGTTGCAAAGGATTTTGAAACGAGCCAGCTCATGGGCATAAAAATCAATTCGGTCATATCCTTTACCTTTGTTATCGGCTGTTTTCTCGCGGCCATCGGATCGCTGCTTTATTTCTCGAACTACACGACCGTTGTTCCGACCTCCGGCGCAATGCCCGGCCTGAAGGCCTTCGTTGCGGCTGTTTTCGGCGGCATCGGGTCTATCCCCGGTGCGGTCATCGGCGCGTTTATAATCGGTATTTGCGAAAACATTATAAAAGCGTTCGGCCAGAGCTGGACCGTGTTCTCCGATGCGTTCACGTTTGTGCTGCTGATAATAATCCTCCTCGTCAAGCCCACCGGCATCTTCGGCGAGAAGGCTACGGATAAGGTGTGAGGTGAGGGCTATGAACGAAACAATGAATAAAAAGGTCCTCAGAACTCCGGACGAAGTCGCAAAGCGCCAGGGCATGTGGCTGACAATAGTAGCTCTTGTTATTCTGTATGCTGTGCTGTTTGCGCTTGATAACTTTATCAAGCCCTCAAAATTTACGCTGATGCTCCTTCCTGTGCTCAAGAAGGGCGCGATATACTCACTGGTGTGCGTGTCGATGAACCTGCTTAACGGCTTTACGGGACTGTTCTCGCTCGGTCAGGCGGGCTTTATGCTCATCGGCGCATATGCATACTCGATATTCTCCATCCCTGCTGCACGGCATGCCGCCGTTTATCAGTATTTTGCCGGCGGTGCGCTTCAGTTTTCGATACCGGAGATGCTCGGCAACGCGATCGGTGTTAACCTCGGCAGCTTCCTCGGCGCGATCATATGCATCATTATAGCAGGCGTTGCGGCCGCGATATTCGCTGCGCTCATCGGCATCCCCGTGCTGCGCCTTAAGAGCGACTATCTCGCCATTGCGACGCTCGGCTTTGCGGAGATCATCCGCGCAATATTCCAGTGGAACGGCCTCGGCACTATAACAAACGGCTCGAACCTCCTGCGCGACTACACGATCTTCAGTGATATGAAGATACAGCTCGGCGCTCAAGTGTTTAAGCTCAACACCGTGTTCCCGTTCCTGATAGCGATGATATGCATTATTATCATCGTCCTGCTTATCAACTCATCCTACGGACGTGCGTTCAAGGCCATTCGTGACGATGAGGTCGCGGCTGAGGCGATGGGCATCAACCTGTTTAAGCACAAGATGCTGTCGTTTGTCATCTCCAGCTTCTTTGCCGGCGTCGGCGGTGCGCTTCTTGCGATGTTCCAGTCGACTGTCCAGGCCTCGGCCTTTATGTCCGCAATGACCTATGAGCTGCTGCTTATAGTCGTTATCGGAGGCATAGGCTCGGTCTCCGGCAGCTGTGTTGCGGCTTTCCTGTATATCGCCTGCTCCGAGTGGTGGCTTCGCTTCCTTGACTCCGGCATGCTGCCCTTCGGCAATATTGAGGTCAGCTTCTTCCGCGACGGCTTCCGCAAGGTCGTGTTCTCCGTTGTTATCATGATAATCGTTCTGTTCTTCTCAAAGGGCATCATGGGCAACAAGGAGCTGTCTTTTGCAGGGCTTATTAAAAAGATAAAGTCTAAAAAGGCAGCAAAGGCCGAAAAGGTCAAAGAGGGAGGTGCCGCATAATGAGTGAAAATGTTCTCCACGTTGAAAATGTCACTATGCAGTTCGGCGGCGTCGTTGCCGTCAACAACCTCTCGCTCGACATCCCCGAGGGCAAAATAGTTGCCCTAATCGGCCCTAACGGCGCCGGCAAGACCACGGCGTTTAACTGCATAACCGGCGTTTACGAGCCGACAAACGGCCTTGTGGAATTCATGGGCAAGGCCATCGTGCGCAATCATCCCCAGGGCAAGATGAAGAAAAACTACAAGGGTCAGAACGCCGACATGTATCTCGGCAAGGTAGTTGCCAACACGCCGGATAAGATCACCCAGCAGGGTATAGCCCGTACGTTCCAGAACATAAGGCTTTGGAAGAGCATGACCGTTTTTGAAAATGTGCTTATCGCAAAGCATATGCACGCAAAGCAGAATGTCTTCTCCGCCACCTTCCGCGGAAACGCGAAGGAGGAGAAACGCATGCGCGAGGAGACGATGGAGCTTCTGCGCGAGCAGGGCCTTGATAAATACAAGGATGAGATCGCAACAAGCCTGCCATACGGACTTCAGCGCCGCCTTGAAATTGCGCGCGCGCTGGCAGCCGACCCGAAGCTTCTGCTTCTTGACGAGCCGGCAGCCGGCATGAACCCGCAGGAAACGCTGGAGCTTGCCCAGTTTATCCGCGAGATACGCGAAAAGCACCACCTGACGGTGTTCCTGATCGAACATCACATGGAGCTTGTTATGCAGATATCCGACTATATCTATGTCATCGACTTCGGCTCTGAGATAGCTCAGGGCACGCCTAAGGAAGTTCAGAACAATCAGCACGTTATCGATGCATATTTGGGGGTCGTTGAAGATGAGTGAAACAATACTGAAGATCAATGACCTTAAGGTCAACTACGGCGGCATCGAGGCCGTCAAGGGCATAAGCTTTGATGTCCCGGCAGGGCAGATCGTCACGCTTATCGGCGCAAACGGTGCAGGCAAAAGCTCAACTCTGCGTGCCATAGCCGGTCTTGTAAAGCCCTCCGGCGGCTCTATCGAGTTTGAGGGCGAGAACATTACGGGTCTTGACCCGACCTCGATCGTCACCAAGGGCATAACGCTTGTTCCCGAAGGCCGCAAGATATTCCCGGATCTCACCGTTCTTGAAAACCTGAAGATCGGCGCGTATCTGCGTAAGGACGATCTGACTGATGACCTAAACTGGGTGTACGATCTGTTTCCGAGACTCAAGGAGCGCTCATGGCAGGAGGGCGGTACGCTCTCCGGTGGCGAGCAGCAGATGCTTGCAGTCGGCAGAGCGCTGATGAGCCGTCCCAAGGTCATTATGATGGACGAACCCTCCCTTGGCCTTGCGCCGATCATCGTGCGCGGCATCTTTGACATTATCAAAGAGATCAACAAGCGCGGAGTTACAGTTCTTCTTATCGAGCAGAACGCAAATATGGCGCTGAAAACCGCTCACATCGGCTATGTTCTCGAAACCGGCCGCCTGACAATGTCCGGCTCCGGCGATGAGCTTCTCGCAAACGAGCAGGTCAAGGCCGCATACCTCGGCACCTGATGTTAAGATGAAAAAAGACCGCTTCGGCGGTCTTTTTTGCATAATATAATCTCCGGCAAAGTAGTGTCTTATTATTGACAAATCCATTGCGTTAGCGTAAACTAACAAAAGTTAGTGCTACCTAACTTAAACTGCCCGGAGGTTATATATGACGCTTGATAATCTGCCTATTGGCAAACCTGCAATAATTCTTACGGTCGGCGGAGAGGGAGATCTTCGCTGCCACCTGCTTGATATGGGACTTATTCCGCATACCGAGGTCACGGTGCGCAAGGTAGCGCCGCTCGGCGATCCGCTGGAGCTGTATCTTCGCGGCTATACCATAACGCTGCGCAAGGAAGACGCCGCGCGCATCGAGGTAAGACCCAGGGAGGAGATATAATATGCTTCTTGCGCTTGTCGGAAACCAGAACTGCGGTAAAACAACGCTTTTCAACCAGCTCACCGGATCAAATCAGCACGTCGGAAATTTTCCCGGCGTTACGATCGAGCACAAGATCGGCCAAATTATCGGATGGAAGAACTACGACCTTGTCGATCTTCCCGGCATATATTCCATCCGCCCTTATTCCGGCGAGGAGAAGGTATCGCGCGATTTTATAATCGAGCGCAAGCCGGATGCGATAATAAACATCGTTGACGCGACGAATATTGAGCGCAACCTTTACCTAACGCTCCAGCTTATCGAGATGGGCAAGCCCATGGTGCTGGCGCTGAACATGATGGATGAGCTTTTGGGCAACCACGGCAGCGTGGATATTCAAAAGCTGTCCGACCGGCTGGGCATACCCGTTGTGCCGATAGCTGCGGCAAAAAACGACGGCGTTGACGAGCTTATGCGCGTCGTTGCCGAAACGGCGGAAAATGCCGTAAAGCCGCGCAGGATAGATTTCTGCTCGGCAGGCCCCGTGCACCGCTGCATACATACCGTCAGCCACGTTGTCGAGGACCACGCCGATAAGATCGGCGTTCCGTCGCGCTTTGCCGCGACGCGCGTTATCGAAGAGGATGCAGAGATAATCTCGGCTCTCAAGCTCAGCGATAACGAGCTGGAGCTTATCGGCCACGCCGTTTTGGAAATGGAAAACGAGGGCGGCCTTGACCGCAACGCAGCGCTTGCGGAGATGCGCTATCGCTTTATTGAAGCCGTGTGCTCGGAATGCGTCATCAAAGCGCAGGAGAGCAAGGAGATGCTGCGCAGCGTTAAAATAGACAAGGTGCTGACGAATAAATACCTTGCCATTCCGACGTTTATCGCCATTATGGGCTTTATCTTCTGGATGACCTTCAGCGTGTTGGGCAAGTGGCTGTCCGACCTGCTCGCGCTGGGCATCAACGAGGTAACGGCGCTTGTAGATAACGCGCTTACGGCCTACGGCTTAAACCCCGTTGTACACAGCCTTGTCATTGACGGCGTGTTTGCCGGCGTCGGCAGCATGCTAAGCTTTTTGCCGATAATCGTTGTACTGTTCTTCTTTCTCGCAATTTTGGAGGACACGGGCTATATGTCGCGCGTTGCGTTTGTCATGGATAAGCTGCTGCGCCGCATCGGCCTGTCGGGCCGCAGCTTTGTTCCGATGCTCATCGGCTTCGGCTGCTCTGTTCCGGCCATCATGGCAACGCGCACGCTCTCGTCCGAGCGCGACCGCAAGATGACGATGCTGCTCATTCCGTTTATGAGCTGCTCTGCGAAGATACCTATCTATGCCGTGTTCACGGCGGCGTTCTTCCCGGATCACGGCGGCCTTGTCATGACCTGCCTGTATGTTTTCGGCATGCTTGTGGGCATAATAGCGGCAAAGGTGCTCAGCAAAACGGCGTTCACAGGCAAGCCCGTGCCGTTTGTCATGGAGCTTCCGAACTACCGCATGCCGTCGCTCAAAAGCGTTCTGCTGCTCATGTGGGAAAAGGCGTGGGATTTCATCCGCCGTGCGTTCACCGTCATTTTTGCGGCGACCATCGTCATATGGTTTTTGCAGCACTTCGACGTGCGCCTCAACGTTGTCGGCGAGGGCAGTACCGACAGTCTGCTTGCCATCATCGGCACATGGATAGCGCCGGTGTTCGCGCCCCTCGGCTTTGGCGACTGGCGCGTCGCAACGGCACTCCTTACAGGCCTCATGGCAAAGGAAGCCGTCATAAGCACGCTCGGCGTTCTGATGAATGTCGGGGCAAATCTCGGCTCGGCCACGCTGGGGAGCCTTTTCACTCTGCCCTCGGCCGTGAGCTTCCTTGTGTTCTGCCTGCTGTACACGCCCTGTGTGGCGGCTCTGGCGGCGCTCAGGCGCGAGCTTGGCAGCGGAGTGAAAACGGTGCTCGTCATGATCTCACAGTGCTGCGTGGCATGGCTGGCAGCCTTCTGCGTGTATGCGCTTATCGGGGTGATTTTTTAAAATGGAGCTTGTTATAATCGCCGTTCTTGCCGTGTGGCTCGTGCTTGCCGTGCGCAGCATGAAAAAGGGCAGGGGCTGCTGCGGCGGCAAATGCTCCGGCTGCTCGCAAAGCTGCAAGGACTGCCGCGACTGCAAAAAATGATTTGATATACAAAAAGGTCAGGATAAAGATCCTGACCTTTTTGCTGTGCTTGTTTATTTCTGCGCGTCGATTATGATATCGAACGTTTCTTTTTCTCCGGCGGCATTCGTGCCCTCGCCGGTCATGATGTAAACGGGGAAAAGATAGGTCTTGCCGTTGTGCTCGACCCCGTCGGCGTAGTAGCCAAGCTCACAGTCGTTTAATTTGGCAGCAGTGAGGTTTTCGGAAAAGCTCGCCGAGTAGTTTTCCGAACGCACATCTGAGGATAATTCGTTGCGGCTTTTAACAGCCACGTTTTTTGCCTCGCCTACGGGCGTGACAAGGTAATAGATCGACTGTATCTCGCCATCAAGGCTCAGGTCGATGCTTATTCTGTATATGCCCAGCACGGTTTTTCCGTCAACTCTGGGATATAAATAAACCGTTTTAAAGCTGAGAGCGTAAGTGCCGTTTTCGTCCAGACCGAATTGGTCGGCTACCTGAAAGTTTTCCATGCCGTACGGCCACAATTCATTTTCATCCATGAAGCTTTTCGCAATCTCTATAGCCTTGTCGTCTGACATCGCTGCACCGGCTTTGGCAGGCGGAATATCATTAAGAGAATAAATCCAGTATCCGTTCTCACTGTCGATATCGACGGTGTATTCTTTGGTTATGTATTGAGTCCCGAGAGAATAGGTGCTCCTTTCGGCAGTCGATAAGTCAATTCCAAGGCAGCGCTCAATTTGCTCAACGGCTGTTGTCTCGTCTGTTTTCAGCTCGTATATCGGAGTGGTCTCACCGGCAGACTCCACTTTGATTTCTATAGGCAGAGACAAAAACGCGTGAGCCTCAGTTCCAGGCTGAGCAATATCCGGATGCACAGCAGTAAGCGTTGACCCGTTTCCACAAGCACATAGCGCGCACAGCATAAGTGCGGCGAGAAGCAGTGCTATAAATTTGTTGTGTTTCATAATTGCCTCCTTAAATTTTATATTATTTTTGCCCCTTTTGGGTCCTTCATATATATATATAGACATTAATTATCCTAAAAACAGGACAGCTTTTTTGAAAAAATTTTATTCTGATATCAGCATAACGTATAATTTAACATTTTTGGTGAACAATCTCCTAATTGAGCCGATTTCTGCGTTCTGCACAAGGCAGAGGCGTGGCTTTCGTAAATAATCTACAACGGCAAAATTCAATTGTACGCTTTTTGTATATTATTGCGCGAAACGGTCAACAATAGCAGCAGTTAAAGGAGGTTTACCTATGCAGAACGAAAAAAGCGGCAAGCTGGATAAGTTTTTTGCCGGCAAGGGCTTCTACATAGTCCTTGCGCTATGTGTGATCGTGATAGGAATATCTGCTTACAGCCTTGTTAAAGGCGCGGACGACACCGGCGTCGGCCTTGATCCGGGCATAAGCGCCGCGCGGCAGACCGAGCGCCCGGAACCGAGCGCAGAGCCGCCCGTGAGCACCGAAAAGCCGCAGCCGGTGGATGCTCCGAGCGAGGCCGACGTCGTTTCGGCCGGAACTCTCACTCAGGACGATGTGTGGCCCGAGCAGGTGACGTGGCGCTGGCCGGTCTCCGGAGAGATCGAGCGAGACTACAGTATAGAGACGCTAAGCTATGACGTCACTATGGCCGACTGGCGCACGCATGACGGCGTGGATATCCTTGCCCAGCAGGGCGAGGTTGTCGTCGCCGCCGGAGACGGCGAGGTCGTGAGCGTGACGCAGGACGATCTCTACGGAACAACGGTGGTCATTGACCACGGCAGCGGCATCAAGACCCAATATTCAAACCTTGCCGACACGCCGACCGTCAGCCCCGGCGATAAGGTAAAAGGCGGCGATGTTATAGGCTCTGTCGGAAAAACGGCCATATGCGAGATAGGGCAGGGCAGCCACATGCACTTTGCCATGAGCCGCGACGGAGCCAGCGTAGACCCCACAACTTATATTCCGATATGAAAATTTGAAGAAAAACAAAAAAATATGTTGACAATCCGGGCTATGTCTAGTATAATTCCAATTGCTCGTTTGAGAAATGGCGGCATAGCTCAGTTGGCTAGAGCATGCGGTTCATACCCGCAGTGTCCCCGGTTCGAATCCAGGTGCCGCTACCAAAAAAGGCGCAGATACTTTTACCTGCGCCTTAATTTTGGCCCGTTGGTCAAGCGGTTAAGACACCGCCCTTTCACGGCGGTAACATGGGTTCGATTCCCGTACGGGTCACCAAAAAGAAGCAGCTCACCTTTTAGGTGGGCTGCTTATTTTTGCATAATTCATGGGAATCGAAGGGAGCGGTAGTGAATGACATGCCGGGGGCATGTCAGAGCCGCGACCCGGCTCGCCCGCAGGCGAGGATTCCCGTACGGGTCACCAAAATGAAACAGCTCACCTTTAGGTGAGCTGCTTCTTTTTGCATAATTCATGGGAATCGAAGGGAGCGAAAAAGTCCATCGACCAAGTCGATGGACTTTTCATATCTTTTTTGCAACGACGATAAAGCGGCCGCTCTCGGTATGATATGCGCAGGTGGAGAGGGTGAGCAGCTTGTCCCCGGGGCTTATCTGAACTCCGGTGTCGTATAGCTTATTTTCGCCAATGAATTTAACATATTCGGCAAATGACTTTTCGTCGCTGCCGGTGTATTCGTTGTATCTGAAGCCCTCTGCGCTGTCGGACGGCAGCTCGGTCTGTATTGCGGCGACGACCTCGTAGGTCTGCTTTTCGTATATCGTATCAAAGCTTATGTATTTGTGCTGCTTATAAAACTCCTCGCTCTGGTAATCGACGATCACGCCGAACATTGAGCCGTCCTTCATGTGATGTCCGTAAACTATGATGTTATCCGACGTGAGCACATCACACCAGCCGTCAACGAACAGACAGCCGCGGTAAGAGGAGTTACCGTAAAAATCGGTGTGCAGATACTTCTCGTTATCGTGCCGGGAGAACATGACGACGTTGTCAAGCTCTGTTCCGTCGATCTTCAGCCAGCCTATGGTATCGGGATTTTCGGCATAAAGCCCGGCGTATTCATCGAGAACGTCGGGCACGGTGACTTCGGCGTCCTTGAGCTTGTCGATATCTTTGTTCGCCGCAGCGTCGCGCGCGTCGCCTATGAGGTAAAACGCAAGCAGCGTCAAGCAGACGAGAAATACAATGAGCGAAACTATCCTTATTACTTTTTGCAGACTTATTTTCATGCCTTGTCCCTGTATTCGAGCATGCCGTAATCAACAAGCTTGTCATAGTTCATGTAGTAAAGATAATATCCGCCCACATTGTGCTGAACGTCGTCGATCCTGACGCGGTAGCCGTCGTGGCGCACCATGAACGTGTCGAGAATGGAGTTGGGATTTGCCATGTACATTGCGTACTCGGGGTAGAAATAGCCGCAGAGCATGTGGTCTGCGCGCTTGTATATCGTTCGGAGAAAGTATTCAAGATCAAATCCGCTGTCGAGGTAATCGACGTGTATTCCGCGCTCGATCATGCGGTCATAAATCTCGAATGTGCTCATCAGGAGTTCGAAATAGGTGTGATACGTTGTGTCGCGGTTGTATATCGTGTCGAGGTTCTCCTGCGCGTTTCTGAGTGCAAAGGTGTAGTAGCGCTCGTCATCGACATACTTTGTTATCTCGTTCATCGAATAAGCCACCCAGTGATCCTTGTACTGAACATAGTCGGCAGAGATAAAATGCTCAACGGCGCTTTTTGCCGCGTCGAGCCACTTCTCGTCCGAGGTGAGGGAGTAGAGCCTGCAAAGGGCGAAGGTTGCCTCACCGTCGTAATAAACGGTGCGGAACTGCTCTTTTTTGATAAACTCGCCGTCCAAAACGTGATAGTATTCGCCGCTGTTCTGATCGAGCATGGTGAGTATGCCGTTGCCGAGCTTTATGGCAAGGTCCTTGTATTTGTCCGAGCCGAACGCATCCATGTACTCGGTCAGCGCAACGACGGCAACGCCGCAGCCGCCGAGCTTGATCTCGTCCGATTTCTCCTCGTACAGATACGATATCTCGTCGTTTCGCTCGACTATTGCGTTTTCAACCATGTAATCTATAGCTCTGTCGATAACGGGAACAAGCTCTTCGTTGCCGGTCATCCTGTATTGGCAAACAAGGCTCCAAAGCGTGCTCGCGTGGCGGACAATGTTGTAATTATCAATATTCTTATCGAATCTCGGATAGTAGCCGTAAACAAAGCTTCCGTCGTCCTTGACCTGGTCAATAAGGAAGCCAGAGGCGTTCTTGACAAGCTCGGCGGCGTACTCCTTGTCCACGGTGTCGACCTTGCGCCTGCCGTAATCGTCAATGTCGCTTATGAGATCGTAAACCTCGTCGTTTTCATCGCACATCCAGCCGACGCATTTGAAAACAACATAGCTGTCCGGCAGGGAGGAGAGGGGGCTGCGTCCGGCTTTTTTCAGGTATGTGTTCAGATAACTTTCGTCAACGCACTCGTTTTCATAGTCGAGTATTTTGGCGCCGTTTAGCTCAGCTTCCAGAAGAGCTGTTTCAAAGTTCTTGTCAAAGGCTATGCCGTATCTGAAAAACTCGGGCCTGTAGTGGTGCAGCTCGGTTGAAAACTCGACCGTATCGTATGTTTTTGCCTCGCTCATGAGGTCGGCTTTGAGCCAAATAGCATTGTAATTTTCGTTTTCAATGAAGCTTTTTGCCTGATTGTATGCGCTCAGCCATGCGGCTTTGCGGTCAACGCCCGTTCCGGTGAAAACCTTTGCGCGCTCCTCGCCGCTGCAAACGGAAAGAAACACAACGTTGTCCGGAAGCCCCTCTTCGATATCGCCCGATATCTCGTCGCTGCGCTTGTCCGAGAGCACCTGCTCGCGCAGAAGCTCGGCCTTCTTATCAAACGAAGCAAGCGCATCGTCCTTTTTGCCGGCGGAAACGAGATACAGGATCACCACCGCGGCGACTATGGCCAAAACAACTGCCGAACCGATGATAACGGCTTTTTTGGTCCGCGCTGCAAGCTGCTCGGCGGTAGGCTTTTTTGCGTGGTCAATGTGCTTTTTTCGTCTGCTGCGTCTGCTCATTATGCACCTCAAGCAAATAAAAATAGGAATGGTTTACAACCACTCCTATTTTATATGCACTTAAGCAATAAGTCAACTAATCGCCCACATATGATCAGTTATTTTCCTTCTTGCGATAAGTGGCAGTGAATGCTGCCAAGCTGACAACTGCAATAGCTGAGATCAGCACAATGTTCCGCTCGTCCCCCATTTTAGGATCGTGATGATCGTCATCGTCGTCCGAATCTGAATCCGCGTCAGCGTCAGCGTCAGCATCAGCATCAGCGTCGGCATCGGCATCAGCGTCCGCATCGGCATCGGCATCGGCATCGGCATCGGCATCGGCATCCGCATCGGCGTCCGCATCCGCATCCGCGTCGGCGTCCGCATCCGCATCGGCGTCCGCATCGGCATCGGCGTCCGCATCCGCATCGGCGTCCGCATCGGCATCAGCGTCCGCATCCGCATCGGCGTCCGCATCCGCATCGGCGTCCGCATCAGCATCGGCGTCCGCATCGGCATCGGCATCCGCATCATCGTCAGCATCTGCATCCGCGTCGGAATCGCCGCCGTGTACACCATCTATGTTCAGGTGAACGACGTGGCCTCCCAGATTGCTCATAAACATGTATGTAGCGTTGCCGGGAACATAGTCGGCAGCCGGACCGGACATGCCGCTGCTGGGATGCCATATGATGGCCTCTTCAACGGTGCTGCCGTAGATAAGATCCCAACCGTCAATGTCGGCTCCGTTGACTTCGATCTTGATTACGCAGTCGGCAGGAAGCCTGAGCAGAGTACCGTATCCCACCGGGTTAATCACATCTTTGAAAGTGAGATAAGCCTTGTCAAAGGTAGAGCGCCAGAAAACGGTGTTGGTAACAGGCAGATATGCCGTAACGGTCACGGTAGCGTTGGCAGGGAGCTTTTCATAGCCATGCAGGCAAAGCAGGAAGTTGATGAAGTTTGCGTCGGGATACTCGGTGTTTTTAAGACCGATCCCCTCGAATACCGACATGACGGACGTAGCAGATTCTGTCTCGACCGCAGCGGTGGCATCGACTCCATCAGCACTTGCGTTGGTGCTCAGCACAAAAACAGCAAACAGAAAAACAGCAAGTACAAACAGTACGGTAAGCGCAGGCTTGCTGAACTTTTCTAATTTTACCATGCTATTCAGTTTTGTCCTCCTTTCCCCCAAAGATCCATACTAATACCTATACCGGCGAGCGTTATCCATGCGGCATCGATTATCTCTGCCTTTCGGCAGGGAAGCAGTCAGCCGTTGCTCACGGAAGCAGCCCGGCGGCTATTAATTAATATTATACCTAATGATACTATATTGTAACCGAGAATTCAAGACATATTATGGTAAAGATAGCTTTTTATAAGCAAAAAGCTATAGAAATTTGGTTAAAAATTTTGAAAGATATATACATTGGACAGATTTTGTATAGAGTTGCACAAGCGCCGGGTCTGTGTTAAAATCAATACGATATTTCAATTAATAATAAGGTAGGAGACACTATGGAAAAACTGCCTAAGCTGCCGAGAATGGCGGCTGTTCATGATCTGTCCGGAATGGGAAAATGCTCGCTTACAGTTGCTCTTCCTATAGTTTCCGCAACGGGAGTTGAGTGCTGCTGCATACCGACGGCTCTTTTATCCACCCATACCGGCGGCTTCACTGACTGGACGTTTACCGACCTGAGCGGGGATATAGTCCCGATCGCCGAGCATTGGCACAGCCTGGGACTAAGGTTCGATGCAATATATTCCGGCTATCTCGCCTCCGAGGCGCAGGGAAAGCTGCTCGAGCGCGCGATCGAGCTTCTGAAAAACGACGAGACGCTCGTCATTGTCGATCCTGCCATGGCCGATAACGGCAAATACTACGCGAACCTCGGTGACTGGATGGCGGAGTGCTTCCGTCGACTCATTAAAAAAGCAAATATCATAACGCCGAATATAACCGAGGCATGCTTCCTGACCGGTATGGAATACAGACCCGGTACTCACAGCATGGCGTATGTCACTGAGCTTATCGACAGGCTCTCCGAGCTGGGGCCGGATTTTGTTGCCGTGACGGGTGTCAGCGCAGAGCCGGGGAAGGTCGGCATAGTTGCGCGCGATAACAAAAGCGGCCGGCTGTGTTCGGTCATGAACGAGGCTCTCGACGGCACCTTCCACGGCGCGGGAGATGTCTTTGCCTCGGCCTTTGCGGCACTTTTGACTCGCGGAGCGGCTCTTGAGGATGCGCTCAATGCTGCCGAGGAGTTTGTCACCGCCGCGATAGAGCGCACCGCAAAGCGAAATACGCCGCGTCATTACGGGCTCGATTTCGAGGGCGTCCTGCCAAAATATATAGAAATCTGCCGAGGTCTGTTCGAGTAGTCGGACAGTGCGTTGACCAAGCGTTCGGGAACTGAGAATTGGCAAAATAAATTTGGAAATACTTTTGACATAAACTTGACATTTCGGCTAAACCTAAAGTATAATCATGCGAAGGGGTATGGGAAACCATACTGGAAACTGGTAAGCAAAAATTTTAAATAAGCGGAAGGGGTTGCAAATGAAAGACCTAAAACATCTGATCTATTTTGAAAACCTGCTGCAGGACGCTCAGAATGAGCTTGTCACCAAGGCAGTGGAGGATGGGCAGATAGCACTCGGTTACAACTGCTATTACATACCCGAAGTCCTTCTCAATCTTGAAGGCTGCTTCTCTTCAAGACTTCGCGCTCCCAATTGCACGTCCAGCGATATCGCAAACTACTACATGACAAACCGTACCTGCCCCTATGCACGCTCCATTCTTGAGCGCGCCATCGAAGGCGGATACAACTACCTCAGCTGCCTGTTCGGCGCGGAAAGCTGCGCGACCATGGAGCGTATGGAAGAGCACTTCTTCCTCATCAATCCCGTTAAGCACGACGGATTCTTCGTTACCCAGATCGATCCTCCCATGAAGGGCGATCAGACCAACCTTGATTACTACAAAGCTCAGCTTAAGCTCAAAGTCGTTGACGAGATGAAGAACCGTCTTGGAGTTGATGTCTCCGATGAGGCTATGCGCAAGGCTATCGAGCAGCACAACGAGCTCAGCCGCATCATCACCGAGATCGGCAACTTCCGCAAGCTCGATAATCCGCCCATCACCGGCTATGAGTTCCATGTCATCCAGCTCGTAAGCCAGGTCTGCCCCCATAAGCTGATCCTGCCTTACCTCAAGGAGACTCTTGAAGAGATCAAGACCCGCGAACCGGAAGAGAAGTTCCCGTTCCGCGCCCGCGTTGCACTTGTCGGCTCTGAGGTCGATGACCCCGAGTTCACAAAGCTTATCGAAATGTGCGGCGCAATGGTCGTTGCCGACCGCTACTGCTTCGGCTCGTTCCCCAGCAGAGAGCAGATTGAGATCAAGGAAGGCGAGACCGCGTTCGACGCCATCTGCCGCCACTACCTGTACTGGAACCAGTGCGCACGCTTTATGGATGGCTTCAAGATCGACCAGCGTCACGCTATCGCGGCCCAGCTCGTTGAAGATTTCAAGGCTGACGGCATCATCTACGAAAACATGAAGTTCTGCGAGTTCTGGAGCTATGAGAAGGTTCTTGCAAACCACATCTTCACGAACGAAAAGCACATTCCTTGCTGCACCATCGAGAAGGAGTATTCCCTCGGCGCAGTCGGACAGCTTCGTACACGTTTCCAGGCGTTCATCGAATCCCTGGAGATCAAGTCCATTCAGGGAGGTAAGTAATGATGTTCGATAAAGTAATAGCAGCTGTTGATAAAAAGCTTGAACGCTTTGATCCCATATGGCAGGCCGAGAACGGCGTAGGCGGCCAGAGAGACCGTTACTACGACAAGACCGGCGTTGCAAAATGGCGTGAGTGGCGCGGCGTTAAGGACACCATGGTCGACTACGGCGCATGGCTGAAGAACCTCGCTTCCATGGCAATGATGGTCGCATCCGCTCCGATCCCCTGCCTTAAGGGCTTTTGGGAGTATCGCTGGATGGGCTCTTACCTCGGCACATTCATGTTTATTGACCGCCTGTTTGAAGGCTTCCGCGGCTACGAGCTGGTCACGGCACACAAGTGCATGCACGCTATCGTCCGCAGCCTGACCAAGAAGATTGCGTTCTGTCTGTCCAACGACCGTCGTCTCGGAGGCGGCAAGGATACCGACCGCATCGTTCCCATGGACGAGGTCCTGCCTCCGCTGTTCATGATGGGCTTCAAAGAGCTCGTTCCGTTCCCCCTCCAGACTCTGCCCGAGTTCATCATCTGCGACGTTGACCAGCACATCGAGCCTTATTACATCGACGTTGCCGAGTCCTTCGGACTTCCTGCCGACGTCTGCTCGCGCTGCGCGGCCGAGACCGGTGTTGCACTCGACGACGCATTCCCCCTCATCGGTAAGGCAATGATCTCGACCAACATGCCTTGCAACGCATCCGAGGCGACCTCTATGTTCCAGCGCCGCCGCATAGGCATGCCGGACTTCCCCGTAACCCTGGCCATGATCCACAACGAGCCGGGCGCACATCCGTATTCCACTCAGATGCTCAAGGACGCCATCGCTTTCGTCGAAAAAGAGTACGGCGTGAAGTACGACTGGGATAATCTCTTTAAGTACGCAAAGCTCATGAATGAGCAGAACACTATAGAGCTTGAAAAGTGGGACTACTTCAAGACCCCGTATTCGGCTCTGTGCGGCATTGCCGAGACGCTTTATCGTCTGTATGCATGGGCATCCGTAAACGGAACCGATCCTTACTTCAACAAGGTCGACCGCCAGGTCATCAAGATCATGCGCAAGGCGTATGAAGAGAAGAAGGAGCCGTTCGGCGGCAGAACCCGTCACCGCGCATTCCTGTGGGGACCCTCCGCTGTTTACTACACCGATTTCCCGACCTGGATCCAGAACTGCTGGGGCATCAATATCGTCCTGAACATGGACTCCACCATGGGTCACAATATGATCAACACCGAAGATCCCGACGAGGCAATCAAGGATCTTGCTCTGTTCTCCGAGAAGGCAACCATGCGTCACCACGCCGTCGGCGGCTGGGACAATGTCAACGCCATCTGGGAGTGGGCAAAGAACTTCAACTGCGACATGGTGCTCATGAACGACAACATCGCCTGCAAGGGCATGCTCGGCGTTCACGCTCTCATGGAGGAGCAGGCAAGGGATCTCGGCTTCCATTTCATCTTCATCGAGCATGACCTTGAGGACTGCCGCACTGTTTCCCGTCAGGATATGCGTAACTGCGTAAACGGCTACATGTCCGTCGTTCTGGGCGAGGAGCCTCTTGATCCCACGCTCGTTGAGTTTGACGACAGCGATGCATATTAATAGGAGGATAAGGTAATAATGAAAACTGTTGCAAAGATCGGCGGCAAGGTCGCCATGTTCGCTTTCCTCGCTTTTGTCGGAACCTTTACCCTGTATATGACCAATGGCGAAAACAAGCTTATATACTATGTCATTCGCCCGCTGCTGAATAAGCACTACGACTCTCAGGTCCGTGACCGCAGAATCGTATGATCCAATATCCGCATAACACATAGAAAAAAGACTCCCTGTACTGGGAGTCTTTTTTTATGAACAAACTAATTGACAGTTTTGTTGAAAGTGTATAGCTGAACGTATTTTCAGAACAAAAAAACCTGAATTTTTCATGTAAATAGCAGCATATTCTCTTGCAAATCAGAGGCATTTGTGTTAAACTGTTATCAAAATGCGTAAGGTATGTCAAAGCGCAATTGAAGGGGGAACGTATTATTGGAAAATAAAGCAAAGATCATCGCGGTTGCCGGTAAAGGCGGTGTCGGCAAGACGTCGATTTCGGCGTCGATCGTAAGGCTTCTGGTGGAAAATTTCCCGGATAAGAAGATCCTCGCGATAGATGCAGACCCTGCTGTCGGCCTGTCGGTCGCTCTAGGCGTTGATGTCAAGCTCACGCTTGACGATATCCGCATGAGCATTGTTGACAGCGTCGAAAACGGCGAAACGAGAGAGGCGCTTGAGCTTTTGAGCGAAGCGAGATTCAAGATCTTTGACGCACTGGTCGAAATGCCCGGCTTTGCATTTCTCGGCATCGGCAGACCTGAAAGCTCCGGCTGCTACTGCAAGGTCAATTCCTACCTGAAGGAAGTCATCGGCATTTTGGCGAACAGCTTCGACTATGTCGTCATCGACGGAGAGGCCGGCATTGAGCAGATCCAGCGCCGCGTTATGGATAAGGTAACGCATCTGCTGCTTGTTACCGACCAGAGCAAGAAAGGCTGTCAGGTCGTATCGACGATCAAAAACGTTGCCGACGAGCTGATCGTTTACGATAAGATCGGCGCTATAGTAAACCGTATGACAAATCCCGAGCTCGCGGAGCTCATCACTGTGCCCGGTGTTGACATCGTGGCGCGCATCCCTGCGGACAATGCTTTTGCCGCAAACGATATAAAGGGTCAGAGCGTGCTTAGCCTGCCCGAAGATTCTCTTATGCTCAACGGAGTAAAGGAAGCACTCCAAAAAATAGAAATTCTTTGAAGAAGAGGTGTAACATTTGAAAGATCTTAAGCATCTGATCTACTTCGAAAGTCTTCTTGAGAATGCCGACAACGAGCTGGTAAAGCAGGCTCAGGCTGAAGGCGACATCTGCCTTGGCTACACTTGCTACCACGTTCCCGAAGCACTTCTCAACATAGGCAACTGTTTCTCCGTGCGTCTGCGCGCACCGAAGACAGGTTCTATCGACATCGCAACCTACTACATGTCCAACTACACCTGCGAGTACGCACGCGCACTCGTAGAACGTGCTATCGAGGGCGGCTATCAGTTCCTCGACGCACTGATCGGTGTGGACGCCTGCTCCATGATGAACCGCGCAATGGAGCACTTCGAGGTTCTGAAGGTCAACACCAAGGAAAAGTTCTTTGTAACTCACATGGACATTCCTTTCAAGGTGACCGACTACACCCTCGATGCTTACACAACCCAGATGCAGATCCACGTTCTGGATAACCTGAAGGAGAAGTTCGGTATCGACACTTCCGATAAGGCCATCCGCAAGGCTGTTAAGGAGCACAACGAAGTCTGCAAGATCCTCACCGAGATCGGCGATATGCGCAAGGCTGAAAATCCCGTTATCACCGGCTATGAGTATCATGTACTGAACCTCGTTTCCTTCACCTGCCCGAAGAGACTTATTCTCCCCTACCTGAAGGAGACCCTCAAAGAGCTCAAAACCCGTAAGCCCGATCCCAAGCCCTGGTTCCGCGCAAGAGTTGCAATCGTCGGAAGCGAAATCGACGATCCCAACCTCACCAAGCTTATCGAAGGCTGCGGCGCATTTGTCTGCTCCGACCGTCACTGCTTCGGCTCGACTCCCGGCCGTGAGGTCATCGAGCTCAACGACGACGAGCCTGCTCTTAAGCAGATCTGCCGCCATGTAATGGAGCACTCCGAGTGCGCTCGTTACATATCCGACGAGAAGGTCATGCAGCGTCGTCACACCGCAGATCGTCTCGCAAAAGAGTATCACGCAGAAGGCATCATCTACGAGCAGATGAAGTACTGCGACTACTGGGGCTTCGAGCGTGCACTCGTCAGCCATGTTATGGCTGAGGAATACGGCTGGCCCGTACTGTCCATCGACAGACTGTACAACAACGGTAACTCCGGTCAGCTCCGTACCCGCTGCCAGGCCTTTGTTGAGTCTCTGGAGATCAAGCGTATTCATAAAGAGGAGGGCATAAAGTAATGGCTAAGACTCCTAAATATCCTAATCCTAAGTTTTTCAAGGCGAAAGACAACATCGATTGGAAGAAGCAGTGGGAAAACCTGAAGGTTTGCGGCAGCATCTTCTATGATATGTTCAAAGAGACCGACTGGGAAGCATTCAAAAACGGCTGGAAGAACACCCTGAAGATGGATGCAGCTCGCATCAAGGAAGAGTACAATGCATTCATGGCACTCGACCAGCAGGGTAAGCTCGACGCTATCCTTTACGGTGAGAAGAGACTTGGCAGACTGTATGCCAAGGGCGCAATGGCAACCGTTCGCCGTGAGTGGCGCGGCATTAAGGACACCGCATATGACTTCTATGAGTGGGCTCGTATGTGGGGCATGCTCCTTATGACCTTCTCCAAGGACCTCATTCCCGCACTTAACAGTGCTCTGCACTACCGCTGGATGATCTCCTACTTCTGCTGCCATGGCTTTATGGATAAGAACATCATGGGTCAGCGCGGCCGCGCTCTCCGCATGAGCCACCTGCTTATCTACGATATATTCCGCTACGTTGCAGAAAACCTCGTTCTTTTGTCCAAGGCTGACCGCAAGAACGGCAACAGCGAGGAGCTTAACAAGATGCTCATGACCTTTGACGAGATGACCATGGGTCAGATCATGGCAGGCTTCCCCGATCTGTGCGGTATTCCTCACCAGCTGCTGCCCGTCTTCCTCGTCTCTGAGATCGACCAGCTCACCTGCGTACCTTACATCGACGCAGTCGAGTCCTTCGGCCTGCCCTCTGATACCTGCCCGGTTCCGTCCTCAGAGTGCGGCGCTCTGGTTATCGACGCACTGCCTGACATGGGCTGCGGCTTTATCTCCAGCTCCATGCCCTGCGACGGCTCCACCATGGCATCCTCGTACTTTGCACGCCGCTTCCCGAACACACCCGTATTCCATCTCTGCTTCCCCGTTCGTTACGAGGACGAGTCCGTCCTTCAGTCGGCAGCTGAGGATATCAAGGCCTGCATAAAGTTCATCGAAGATAAGACCGGTGCAAAGTGGAACTGGGACGCTTACTTCACCGCTATGAAGCGCTTTAATAAGGAGACTTCTTACGAGCTGGAGAAGTGGGAGATTAACAAGACCAAGTATCCGCAGCTGCTCGGACCTTGCTACGAGCTGTTCCGTAAGTGGAACTACGAGATGGACGGCGGTATTGATCCCCGTGTTATTAAGACCTGCGAGAAGGTCAGCAAGCTGATCCGCGAGGCATATGAGAATCGCGACGAAGCATGGCCCGGCAAGATGAAGTACCGTGCAATCGTATGGTCTTGCCCGGCTCACTACTATGCAAACTTCTCCAACTGGGCTGCCAACTGCTGGGGCATCGATGTCCTGGTCGAGATGGAATCCCTCAACTTCACCAAGCCCCTCGAGACCGAGGACAAGGAAGAAGCACTCCGCGACCTGGCTCGCCTGTACGAGCGTATGGTTATGCGTCGTCACACCAACGGCGGTTACCACAACGTCGTAACCGAGCTGTGGCGTCAGTGCGAAGCATGGGATGCAAAGCTCATCCTCATGTACCAGAACGTTGCGTGCAAGAACATGGCAACCGTTCAGGGTCTGCTTGACGATCAGGGCCGTGAGCGTGGCTACGATCTTATCTGGATCGAGCACGACCTTATGGACCCGCGTACCGTTTCCCGCCGCACCATGCGCGACAAGGTCAACGAGTACATGCGCACCGTTATGAACGCAGAGCCTGTCGATCCTTCCCTCGTAGAGTTCGAGGACGAAGTCTGCATGTAATTGCTCGGCAATTACCGCAGGAATTATGCGCCGAGGGCGGCAAAATAGATCAGCTGTCCCCGGACGGCGCAAAATGCGCCAACTACAATTTATTGGAGGAAATTAATAATGAAATATTTTGGCGGTTGTGACGTAGGCTCGACCTACACAAAGGCAGTTATTCTCGACGAGAACGGCAAGATGGTAGCAGATACTACGATAAAGAGCAAGATCAATTCCGAAGCATCTGCAGTAGCAGCAATGGCAGAAGTCTGCGAGAAGGCAGGCCTGAAGAGCTCGAAGGATCTCGAGTACCTCATCGGTACCGGTTACGGCCGTAACAAGGTCCCCTTCGCAGATGAGAACATCTCCGAGATAAGCTGCC
>OLXI01000058.1_pt1 | contig 73346 bp, 51 predicted proteins | sample 1674181 | NCBI WGS metagenome assembly OLXI01 (sample SAMEA103958148, study PRJEB25191) | human gut metagenome | reverse complement strand
TTTTTCGCGGTTTTTTTGCCAAAACCGGCCCTCGAACACCCAAAACGCTATCATTACACAATATAGCACAACTAATATTTTTATGGAAACAACGGGAGCGATGGAAATAATGAGAATAATGGGAACAATGGGAACAACGGAAGTAATGGGAACGATGGAAATAATGAGAATAATGAGAACAACGGGAATAATGGGAGTGTTATGGGGGATGGGAGCTGCTCAGGCTGTTTCGAGAGCGCACTGTCGTGCGAAGCCCGGGCACAATTGCACTGGCTATATATACAATTGCATTGGCTGTATAATAATGTAGGAGATGCGGCGGACGTTGGCGAGCGAGTTTGAAGATATAATACAATTGCATTGACTATATAATAATGTAGGGGGTTTTGCCGTTAAATGAAAAAGGGGAATTTTGGCATTAAATAAAAGATGCGTAATTTTGTCCCCAGATTTGACAGATATGCTGAACCGAGACAAAAATCCCAATGGTGCCGTCGGTGCCTACACATATAATATAAGTATATGGCGATCCGTGCCTACTTCGACACTGCGTCGTGTATTGGCTTTGATAGTGCTGTGTGCCATGGTTTTATGCGCATTCGGACGTGATGGCAACCAGTCGTATAGTTTTCTCAATATCACCTCGTCCTCGAAGATTTACGGTCTTGGCGGAATGAATATATCGCTGGTAGACGATGACATCATGACCACCGACCAGAATCCCGCCCTGCTCGGGCAGGAGATGAGCGGCCAATTGGCGCTTAATTACATGCGATACATCGGAGGTTCCAATTTTGCCGGGCTGCGCTACGGCCAAAAGGTGGGAGCTCACGGCACTTGGGGCGCTGCGATACAGTACAACGGCTATGGCTCTATGAAAGAGACTGATGAATCGGGCAATATCTCCGGGACGTTCTCGGCACAGGATGTGAGCTTCAGCGGCCAGTACTCGTATGACATTACCGACCGGCTGCGTGGCGGCATCAACATCAAGTTTCTGTACAGCGCCTACGCCGGATACACGGCTATGGCACTTGCCACAGATCTGGGCATCAACTATTACAACGACGAGAAAGACTTGTCGCTGTCTTTTGTTGCGGCCAATCTCGGCGGCCAAATCAAGAAATTCGACAATAGTTACGACCGCCTGCCCATAGACTTGCGCTTGGGGTGGTCGCAGACTTTCGGCTCGCTGCCCATACGTTTTTCGGTGACAGCCTGGAACTTGACCAAATGGCATATGCCGTATTACGAGAGCGGCGACGGCACCGATACGGGTGATTTCAAGCGCAAGGACAGCTTTGGCAGCAACCTTTTCAGACACCTTGTTTTCGGGGCCGATCTTGTGTCCAGTCCCAACTGGTACTTGGGCATAGGATACAATTACAAGACGCGCACGGACATGAGCACGTATTCGCGCAGCTTTGTCTCCGGTTTTTCGATTGCGGGCGGCATCCGCGTCAAGGCCTTCGGAGTGGGCATCGCCTTTGCGCAGCCGCACACGGGTGCCACCACCCTGATGCTTAACCTCTCGTGCAATCTGCGCGATCTGCTTTAAGGGGCGTGCACGAGCGACAATGAGGGTTTTCGGGGGCACAGCGCCCCACCCTGTCCGACCGAGGTCTTAAGGTTCCAAGATCCTTAAAATCGCCAAGGTTCTTAAAGTCACTAAGGTCATTAAGGTCACCAAGGGTACTAAAAAAAACAGACTACCGGCCCCGACCTCGGGGCACAACATCAATATGCAATGAACTTCACAGATAAAGAGATACGCCACAGACCTATAATCGTCGCCATCGACGGGTATTCGTCTTCGGGCAAGAGCACCATGGCCAAGGCGCTTGCCTCAGCCATGGGTTATCGTTACGTCGATTCGGGCGCGATGTACCGCTCGGTGGCGTTATACGCCCTCGACCACGGTATGATTGACGCCGAGGGGCACATTGATTGCCCCGCTTTGGAGCAGGCGTTGCCGCACATAGACATCGACTTTGCGGTGCAGGCCGACGGCAGTCAGCATACAATGCTCAACGGCGTTGATGTCGAGGGGGAAATACGCAACCTGCGCGTGTCCAATGCCGTTTCGGCCGTTTCGGCCATTCCGAGCGTACGCACACGTTTGACGGCTATGCAGCAAGCTATGGGACAGCGCCGCGGCATAGTTATGGACGGCCGCGACATAGGCACCACAGTATTTCCGGACGCCGAGCTCAAGGTCTTCGTCAACGCCCCTGCCGAGACGCGCGCGATGCGTCGCTACCTCGAGTTGCAGCAAAAGGGCGACACTACCGACACCTACGAGGCCGTACTGGAGAACGTGCGCAGCCGCGACCATCAGGACGAGACGCGAGCCGTCAGCCCGCTGCGGCGTGCCGATGATGCCATCGACCTGGACAACAGCAATATGACGCCTCAGCAGCAATTGGAGCGCCTCAAGGAACTGGTACACCGGGTTTTGGAGCGATGATGCCGCAAATCGAGATAGATGCCAGCTCGGGGTTTTGCTTCGGGGTGGTCAACGCCATTGCCAAGGCCGAAGAAGAATTGAAGCGTCAGCCGACGTGCCGGCTATACTGCCTGGGCGACATCGTGCACAACAGCATGGAAGTCGAGCGCCTGCGCCGTGCCGGGATGCAGACAATCACGCACGACGAGTTGTCTCGGCTGCACGATGTGCGCGTCCTTTTGCGTGCCCACGGCGAGCCTCCCGCCACCTATGCCACTGCCGCCCGGCGTGGCATCACGCTCATCGATGCCACCTGTCCCGTGGTATTGCGGCTGCAGCAGCGCATCAAGCACGATTACGATGAGGCGCAGCGTCAGGGCAAGGCATTGCAGATAGTCATCTATGGCGGCCGAGGCCATGCCGAAGTCAACGGGTTGGTGGGACAGACCAACGGCACGGCCATAGTCATCGAGGACCTCGGCGGGCTGGACGCTCTTGATTTCGGCACCGATATAGCGCTATACAGCCAAACCACCAAGTCCTTAGAGGGGTTCACCGCCATCATCAGCGAGATACGCCGACGTATGCATGAAGGTGCGCGCTTCACTTACGCCGACACCATCTGTCGGCAAGTGGCACACCGCGGCGAGCACCTGCGCGACTTTGCACGCGCCCACGACGTCGTCATATTTGTGGCCGGGGCCAAGAGCAGCAACGGCCGCGTGCTCTACGGGCACTGCCGAGAGGCAAACGAACGCAGCTACCTGGTGGCCGAGAGCGCCGATGTGCGTCCCGAGATGACCGCCGGCGCCGCCTCCATAGGCATCTGCGGTGCCACCTCCACCCCTCGATGGCTCATGGAGGACATTGCACGCGACATCCGCGAATACTATGCCAATACCGTCTCGAAGCAATGAACGACTTTGTAGCCATCGATGTAGAAACCGCCAACCGTGAGCCGTCAAGCATCTGCGCCATAGGGGCTGTCAAGGTGCGCGACGGCATCATCGTAGACAGCATCTACACCCTGATATACCCCGAGCCGGAATACTACTCGCGTTTTTGCACCGCCGTACACGGCATCACCATGGCCGACACGCAGGACGCTCCCAATTTTGCCACTGCGTGGCGGCGCATATACGCATGGACCGAGGGTCTGCCACTGGTGGCGCACAACGCCGCCTTCGACCACAAGTGCATCGATGCCGCCTGCCGCGTGTATCGGCTCGAGCCGCCGGCGCAGGAATTCCTGTGCACGCTTAAAGCCGCACGCCGAGCTATACCCAAGGCATTGTGTCCGTCCAAGACGCTGCCCTGCGTGTGCAGCTATCTGGGCATTCCGTTTGAGCACCACCACAACGCCATGGCAGATGCGCGAGGCTGCGCACAACTGGCTATGGTTCTATTATGAGGCACCGCCACCGCCTCTTCCACCAAAGACACATCACACTATGACACCGCACACATTAAATATACCGAATATATTCCATACAGCGCCCACGCCGCGCATCAAACGCCGTGCGCACCTGCGCCATACAGCAGCATCGGCTATTGCAGCCATGGCCATAGCCTTGACCCTCGGCGCATGCTCCGACAACAGCCGCACCACTCCCACCCGGGAGAACATTATGCCCATCGAGAGAGCCGCCCTGCGCGATGCACGGCACGCCATGAGCGCCCGAGATGTCCGCGAGCGCGAAAGCATACTCATCGACATCCGCGCCAAGGAATACGCCCTGCGCAGTCGTGGATACACCCACAGCGCCGACATATACATCAATGCCGTGCGTGCCGCCCTCGACACGGCCGCCCTCGATGCCGAGTAGCCGCGTCGGCTTGTTTCGGGCGTCCCGTTGTCAAAGTCAGGATACAATAACGGAAGCCGGCGGCGGCTCATGCCATAATGAGCAACCGCACACAGACAAAACGCTCGAGAAAATTAGCTTAGAATGAGCATATCAGCGTAGTTTTCAAAAAAAATTATTAACTTCGCATCATAAAGCAGCTATGCGTGTACACTCGGGTGTTGCCCGTGTGTGCCTGTTTTGACAAGCGCTTTTGCGGGACTAACCACGGATTTCAGGGAATGAACGAGGACGCACTTAGCCAATTATATCTCAAAGACACTGCATTCCAAGAACTTATGCAGTGCCGGATATTCAACGTCCTGCTTGTGGCCTCGCCTTATGACGCCTTCATGATGGAGGAAGACGGGCGCGTGGAGGAGCAGTTATACTTCGAGTATGTGGCGCTGAACCTGTCGTCTCCGCCTCGCGTGACTCGTGTGTCCGATTTCGAGGCGGCCCTTAGCGAGCTGCACAACAAGCACTACGATCTGGTTGTGGCCATGCCCGGAGTGGATATCAGCACCTTTTTTGAGGGAGCGCGCGGCCTCAAGCGCAGTTTCCCGGATACGCCGATAGTGATACTTACGCCTTTCTCGCGCGAGGTGTCGCGGCGTCTCGAGCACGAGGACATGTCCGGCATCGACTACGTATTTTCGTGGCTTGGCAATATGGACTTGCTGTTAGCTATCATCAAGTTGCTGGAAGACAAGATGAACGCCGAGCACGACATCAACGACGTGGGCGTGCAAATGATACTGCTGGTTGAGGACTCGATACGATTTTACTCGTCGGTGCTGCCGCATATCTACAAATTTCTGCTGAAACAGTCTATGGCCTTTGCCACCGAGGCGCTCAACGAGCACGAGCAGATGCTGCGTATGCGCGGGCGTCCCAAGGTGATGCTTGCTCGCGACTACGAGGAGGCCGTGGCCTTGTACGAGAAATACGGCGGCCATACGCTGGGCATCATCAGCGACGTATCCTTCCGCCGCAACGGCGCCAAGGACAGCCTTGCCGGAATACATCTGTCGCAATGGCTGCGCAAGTGCGACCCTCACCTGCCCATCATCATCGAATCTTCCGAGAGCTCCAACGCCGCCGAGGCCGAGGCCCTGGGTGCTGTGTTCATCGACAAAAACTCCAAGAAACTGCCTGTGGACCTGGGCGATGCCATCATGGGCAACTTCGGCTTCGGCGATTTTGTCATCAAGGACCCCGACACGGGCAAGGAAATCATGCGCTTGTCCACACTCAAGGACCTGCAGAAGCACGTCTTCGAAATTCCGGCCAAGTCGCTATACTACCATGCCTCATCCAACGATATTTCGCGGTGGCTGTACTCGCGTGCGATGTTTCCCATAGCCGAAGTGATGAAGATGCACCGCTTTTGCAGCCTCGACGAGGCCGATGCGGTGCGGCAGCTCATCTTCGACCTCATAGTCAAGTACCGCAAGATGAAGAACCGCGGCGTAGTCGCCGTGTTCCAGAAAGACCGCTTTGACCATTACTCCAACTTTGCACGCATAGGCCAGGGGTCGCTCGGGGGCAAAGGCCGCGGCCTGGCCTTCGTGGACTCCATCATCAAGAAAAATCCCGTATGCGACCACTTTGGCGGAGTGTCCATAAGCATACCGCGTTCAGTGGTGCTGTGTACGGACATCTTTGACGAATTCATGGCCGAGAACAACCTCTACCAACTGGCACTGAGCAACGCCTCCGACCGCGAAATACTCGAGGCCTTTCTGGAAGCCAAGCTCCCGGTGCGGCTCATCGAGGACTTCTTCGCCCTCTTCGAGGTGGTAGATCGTCCGCTGGCGGTGCGCAGCTCGTCACTGCTCGAGGACTCACATTATCAGCCGTTTGCGGGCATATACGCCACTTATATGATTCCGCACGTCAAAGACCCGTATCGGATGCTCAAGCTGCTTTCCGATGCCATCAAAGGCGTGTACGCCTCGGTGTTTTATGCCGATTCGAAAGCATACATGAACGCCACGCGCAACGTCATCGACCAGGAAAAGATGGCAATCATCATACAGGAAGTCGTGGGCGAGAATCACGGCTACCTGTACTTTCCATCCTTTGCGGGCGTCGGGCGGTCTCTCAACTACTACCCCACGGGGGACGAGCAAGCCGAGGACGGCGTAGCGCAAGTGGCTGTAGGTCTGGGCAAATACATTGTCGACGGGGGCGCATCGCTGCGCTTCTCGCCGCGCCATCCGGACAAGGTGCTGCAGACGTCCACCATCGAGCTGGCCTTGCGCGACACCCAGCGCCATTTCTACGCTCTGGGCAACGATATCTCCTCGGGCTTCGATGTAGACGACAGCTTCAACCTGGTACGGCGCAACATCAGCGATTACGCCGGCGACAGCGCCCTGGACCTGATGGTGTCCACCTATGATGCCGACAACGACATGCTCATAGACAACAACCTCGGGCCCGGACGCCGCGTGGTAACTTTTGCCAACATCTTGCGCGACAAGGCATTCCCGCTGGCTCCGGCCGTAGACTTCATGCTCACCCAAGGCCAGCAGGCCATGGGACGCCCCGTCGAAATCGAATTTGCCGGCGTCATCAACGACAGCAACGCCCGTCGCGCCGGTGCCGACAAGGGACACATCTACTGGCTGCAGATACGCCCCATCATAGACCGCAAAGATATGGTGGAAGACACGGTGCTCAACGCTTCCGACGACCGCGTGATACTGCGCAGCAACACCGCTCTGGGACACGGAGCCATAGACGCCATAGACACCGTGGTGTACGTACGCCCATCGGACTTTGACAGCGCTGCCACGCGCGACATCGCCGCCGAAATCGCACACATCAACGCCGAATTTGTCCGCCAAGACCGCAACTACATACTCATAGGCCCGGGGCGCTGGGGCACTTCCGATCCGGCACTGGGCATACCCGTCAAGTGGCCCGAGATTTCGGCCGCACGCCTCATAGCCGAGGCTTCTTTGGGCGACTACCGCATAGAGCCCAGCCAGGGCACGCATTTTTTCCAAAACCTCACGTCCTTTGGCGTGGGATATTTCACCGTCAACCCCTACAGCGGCGACGGCATCTACGACACGGATTACCTGGATGCACAACCCGCCGAATACGAGAGCGCACATGTGCGCGTGGTGCGCCTGAGCGCGCCCATGCCCATAGGCATTGACGGACGGCGCGGTATCGGAGTGGTACTCAAGCCAACTGACACACAAGACAATACGACTATCCCCAACATATAAACACCACGACAACAACACGATATGCCATTCTTTGACAAAATACGTCAGGCCCTCGGGTTCAGCGACGGCGAAGACGACATCGATGATGCCATCATCCGAGATGACGCACCGTCAAACAAGTACCGACACATTCGGGAAAATGCCGATACGGCACAAGCCACACGCGAGACCATACGCGAGACCGACAGCCCCGAACCGGCAGCGGCGCCACCGCGGGACACAGACGATGCCGACAAAGCCGCCGTCATCTTTGACCGCGTGATTGAAGTCTTCAATCAGTCACTTCCGGACTTTCTAAAGCAGTCCGTAGACCCAGAGGCCCAGCGCAAGTACCTCTATAAGAGCCTTGATGACGGCCTCAAGGCTTATATAGCCTCGCTCAAAGACGAGGCCGCACGAGAGGCCGAAGCCCGATGGCGCAAAGACAACGACGCCTTGCAGACCTCCGTGAAAAACCTCGAACAACGCGCTCGCGAAATCGAAGATAAGCGCTCCGAGATTTCTCAGAAACAGATGAGCAGCGACCGCCAACGCCGCGCCCTGAGCGAACGCGTCCACGACCTCGAAAGCACCGTGGCACGCCTCGAAGCCGAAAAAGAACAATTCGAACTCGAGCGCCAATCCATGGTCAACAAATTGAAAGTCGCCGCCGTATACGAAAAAGAGAATGCCGAGCTGCATGAGCAAATCGGCCAAATGGCAGCCGAGCGCGGCAATACCTCGTCAGAAGCCGCCGACACCGCAGCCATCGAAGCCCTCAACGCCCAAGTCGCCGAGGCACGGCAGCAGGCCGAGGAAGCACGGCAGCAGGCCGAAGAATTGCGCGGACGCGTGAAACAATTACAGAACCAAGTGCAAGCCGAGCAAGGCAATAACGCCAAAGCCCAAAACACCATCAAAGAGTTGCAGCGCCAAATCGAGGAAGAAGACCCCCTGAACGACCCCGAAATCCAACGTCAGCTCAAAGAGATACAAGACCGCCTCGAGCAGTACGAGCACCAAAAGAAACGCAACGAGAAAACCATAGCCTCGCTCAAGAGCCAACTCGAAGACGAACGCCGCAAAAACGCCGAGCCTAAAGCCACAGCCATGCCCGAGGACACATACCGGCCTATAGACGAACAAACGCCAAAGAACACGTCGCCGCGACCGTCGGCTTCCAATATTCCCAAGTCAGCCAAGCCGCAAGCCGCTCCCTCCATCGATGACATCCTCGGCGATACCGACTGGGTTGTGCGCCAAGACAATACGGGCAAGAGCCAACGGCGCAATGCCGAGCGCAACAAGCCCAAAGTCGACAACGACCCCCAAATGAAGCTATTCTAAGAACAGAGGAGACCCTAAAGTCCCTAAGGTCTCTAAAGACCCTAAGGTTATACATATCATCATTTATAAGGGTTTCACCCTAAGGTCTCTAAAGACCCTAAGGTCCTTAAAAAAATCCTCAACGAATAATTCCACATTATTATGAAAATATACGCAGTACTTATAACACTGGCTGTCACCGCCATAGCAACGACAGCGGCATACGCCGCGCCCGTATCGGCCAATGCTGATGTGGCCGGCCTCGAGCCATACGTCTACCCGGCCAACCGCGCCGCCACGCCCTCCAATTTCACCTACATGCCTGACGGCGAGTCATATTGCGTACTCAGCGACGACGGCCGCACCATAGACGCATACAGCATCCGCACCGGCCAAAAAACCTCGACGCTGCTCGATATGACGCATACACGCGAAACCACAATCCCGGACATTGACGGCTTCAAACTCAGCGACGACGGCTCCAAGATATTGGTATGGCGCGACTGCCACAAAGTCTACCGCCGCAGCTTTGACGCCACATATTACGTCTACGAAGTACGCACACGACTGCTCAAGCCGCTGAGCACGGCGCACGCCAAGGTGCGCACAGCCTCGTTCTCGCCCAACGGCCGCATGGTAGCCTTTGTGAGCGAAAACAACATCTATATCAAGAAATTAGATTACGGCTCGGAAGTAGCCGTCACCGAGGACGGCGCCATCAATAAGATTATAAACGGCGCACCCGACTGGGTGTACGAGGAGGAATTCGACACCTCCAATTCGCTGGCGTGGTCGCCGGATGACAACGTCTTGTGCTACATCCGCTACGACGAAAGCGCCGTGCCGATGTACAGCCTGCCGCAGTATCAGGGCGCATGTGCCGCCAAAGACCAATACGCACTCTACCCCGGGTCGATGAGCTACAAATACCCCGTGGCAGGCCGGCCCAATTCGCGCGTGAGCATCCACAGCTACCAGATAGACGAGCGCAAAACCAAGGACTTACCCCTACCCGATGCCGACATCGAGTACATCCCGCGCATACGCTTTGCTCCCACGGGGACGCTGATGGCCGTGGCCTTGAACCGCAACCAAAGCAAGATGACACTTTACGCCGTCAATCCCCTGAGCACGGTGGCACGCAACGTCTACACCGAAGAATCGCAGGCATGGATAGCGCCCGATACATACCAAAATATTGCCTATCAAGCCGATGGCATGGTCATCATGAGCGCCCGTAACGGCGACCGCATGCAGCTCTACAAATATTCGTATGCCGGAGCGCTGATATCGCGACTTGTCTCCACGGATTATGACATCACCAAATACTACGGGGCAGATGCCGCCGGCAACCACTACTTTCAGGCAGCAACGCCCACGCCCATAGATCGCAGCGTGCTGCGCCGCGATGCCAAAGGTGCCGTAACACGTGTGGCCGTGCCGGGCAGCACCGCCGACGGAAGCGGCACCGCCGATGCAGACATGTCGCCCGGATGCCGATATGCGATGTACAGCTTCTCGGACAAAGACACCGCACCGCTGTACACCATGTGCACCGCCGCAGGCAAGACACTGCGCACTCTTCTGGACAACAGCGAGTATCGTGCCACCTACGCCGATATGGGCGTCACCAAGGAATGGATACAGGTGCCCGCCAACGGAAATACGCTCAACGGATACATCGTGCGGCCGTCTACACTCGAGCCCTCGCGCCGCTATCCGGTGGTAATGTACCAGTACTCGGGGCCCGGATCGCAATTGGTGCTCAACCGTTGGGAAATGGACTGGATGTACTACTTTGCACAAAAAGGCATCATCACCGTATGCGTCGACGGACGCGGCACGGCTGCTCGCGGCAACAAGTTTATGCACTGCGTATACCGCAACCTCGGACACTACGAAACCATCGATCAGGTGGCCGCCGCTCGCCATATAGCCGCCATGCCGTGGGCCGACCCCGAGCGCATGGCCATATACGGATGGAGCTACGGCGGATTTGAAGCGCTGATGGCTGCAAGCGCACAAGATGCGCCCTACGCTGCCTGCATCGCCATAGCCCCGGTCACCGACTGGCGATACTACGACACGATATACGGCGAACGCTTCATGCAGACCCCACAGCAAAACGACGAGGGATACAATGCCGGCTCGCCCGTCAATAAAGCCGCCAACCTCAAGTGTCCGCTGCTGATAATGTGCGGCACCGCTGACGACAACGTCCATCCGGCCAACACCTACGAGTATGTCTCGCGACTCCAGAGCCACGGCATATTGTGCGACATGATGGTTTTCCCCAACATGAACCACAGCATCAACGGATGCAACAGCCGCGCCGTCGTCTTCGCCAACATGTTGCGCTTCCTCCAACGCCAATTCAAGTAAAACCTTCCCGAAGGACAAATACCGAAAAGAAAGGAGGAAAATAGTCACTAAGGTCCTTAAGGTCCTTAAAGTCGCTAAAGTCGTCCATGCCCATTCCACATTCCACATTCCACATTCCACATTATCTCTGCATCACCGGGCCGACAGCCTGCGGCAAGACACGCCGCGCCGTGGCACTTGCACGGCATCTCGACGCCGAAATCATCAGCGCCGATTCGCGACAGGTGTACCGCAATATGGACATCGGCACGGGCAAAGACATTGACGAATACGGCGATACGCCATATCACCTGATAGACATCGCCGATGCCGGCGAAAAATACAATCTTTACCGCTATCTGCAAGACTATGATGCGGCCTACGCCGACATACGGCGTCGCGGCCGCAATGCCATACTATGCGGAGGCACGGGAATGTACCTCGAGGCGGTACTCAGCGGCCTGCGGCTGCCCGAAGTACCCGTCAATGCGGCTCTGCGCGACAGCCTGAGCGGCTGCACCCTGCCCCAACTGACCGAGCGGCTGGCGTCGATGAAAACCATGCACAACACCACCGACGTAGACACCGTGGCACGCGCCATACGCGCCATCGAAATCGAGACCTATTACCTCGAACACCCCGAAGCGGCACAGGCCGCGCGTGTCGATGCCTCCCGACGCCCCGAGGCGCTGATAATCCTGATGGACATCGACCGCGAAAGCCGCCGTCGCCGCATCTCCGAGCGACTGCGCACGCGCCTGGACGACGGCATGGTCGAAGAAGTGCGCGCCCTGCTGGACCGAGGCGTCGACCCGGAGACGCTGCTGGCTTACGGTCTCGAATATCGATACGTAACGCTATACATCACCGGACAAATGAAGTATGCCGAGATGGTGCAATCGCTCGAGACGGCCATACACCAATTTGCCAAGCGCCAAATGACGTGGTTCCGAGGCATGGAGCGCCGCGGCTTCACCCTCCATCCCATACCATGGGACATCCCCGATGAAGACTTCATCGCCCGCGTCGAAGCCCTGCTACAAGAGTTCCCGCAACCCAAAAGTCCCTAAAGTCCTTAAAGTCCCTAAGGACCCTAAAAAAGATAAGATTATGCGACACAAGCAGCTTTTCAAGACCTATGTATGGCTTGTCGAGACGGTATACCGCTTCGGACCGCTGACTTTTGACGAAATACGCGACCGCTGGGAATACTCGTCCCTATACGAAGGAATTTCGATGGCTCGCACGTCCTTCAATCGCCACCGCGACGAAATCGAAGACATCTTCGGCATCCGCATCGTCTGCGACCGCTCGAACAGCTGCCGCTACAGCATTGCCGACCTTAGAGTCCCGGACCGAAATTCGGTCCTGAGTTGGATGGCTAACACTCTGTCTCTGAATAATATCATTGCCGAAAACCGAGCGGTACACGACCGCATACTTCTCGAACCGGTGCCTTCGGAGGGCGAAACTCTGCGATGTGCCATCGAGGCGATGAAGACTTCGCGTATGATTGGCATCGAATACCACAAATACCAGTCGGAAGAAATCTTGCATTACGAAGTCGAGCCGTATTGTGTCAAGTTGTACAACCGCCGGTGGTATGTACTTGTGCGCTTCCCGCTCAAAGACGACTTCCGCATACTATCTTTTGACCGCATTTGCCGGCTCGAAGTTTTGCCTAAAACTTTTGTTATGCCCGAAGATTTTAGCGCCTCGGAGTTTTTCAAGGACTTCTACGGCATATATTACGACCCGGCCATTCCGATGGAACACGTGACCATACGCGCTTATGGCAAAGAGCGTTACTACGTGCGCGACCTGCCCATACATCCGACGCAGACCATCGTTGGCAGCGGCGACGACTATACCGACTACGAAATACGGCTGCGCCCCACTACCGATTTCAAGGCCTACCTGCTTTCGCAGGGCGAATGGCTGCATGTACTTGCGCCGCAGGCACTTGCCGAGGACATCGAGGCCAGACACCGCGCCGCCGTTCACCGAAGTCCTGACTGACACGCGACACTCTTGTCCATAGTTTTTGTCGCCGATATGGTGCATCACACGCCATTAGTCGTATTTTTTCCTGTTTTTTTGATTGTACCACGTTTTGGGTCAATGTCACGGTAATTTTGTACCGTCAAACAAAAGAAACAACAATACGTCATGGAAAAAAAGAAACTCTATTACATGGACTGCCACGTGGCCGGACGCATGTATCACGATGCCGACGAAGTGTGGGACAAACTGAAAATCGGGACAAAACTTCATCTGGTACGCGAAGCAGACAACCGCTACGACCCCGAAGCCATCGCTATCGTCTATCGCGACGAAGGACCGCAAGAGGACATGGAATATCTTGGACATCACGACAATCCACTGATGTATCAGGAACGTCTTGAGAACAATGACGACTGCGAAGAATACCTGATAGGCTACGTGCCGCGCTGCCACAACACGCAATTGTCCGGCTTCTTCGATATGGGCTGGGGCGATATTTTCGAATGTCGCATCTGCAAGATAGACCCCGAGGCCCATCCCGAGCAGCAGCTCCGCGTCACCATCAAAATCAAGCGCAATCCCCGCGCCGACAGATAAGAATCTCTATCAAAATCTAAGGCCCTAAGAACCTTAAAACATAAACAGGGCGGACGCCGTGGAAAAAGCGTCCGCCCTGTCTGTATCTTAGGGTATGGTCATTGCGGCTGTGGGGGCTTTAAGGACTTTAGGGACTTTAAGGACCTTAAGGACCTTAAGGACCGACCTTAGGGAAGAATGACGCGCCGGGCTAAAGCCCTCGGATAAAAGAATGCACAGTCCACAGCCCGCAGTCCACAGTCGACATTATTTGGCGGCGGTGATTTTCAGGGTTGAGCCGGCGCTGTGGGCGGTCAGGTCGGGAGCTTGGTCGCAGGTGACGACGGCTACGCCGGAGGTGTAAGTGCCGGCGACGGTGGCATAGAGCTTGTACTCGTAGACGTACACACCTTTGGGCATATAATATATGTAGAAATTGGTGCGATCCGGGCGGCTTTCGCGGTAGGCGCCCAGCGAGTTGTTCCACACGTATTGCGACACTTGCTCTTGCGGGATGAGGCCGGCAGGACGCTCGTCGGCTACGGTGATGCAGCTGTAAGGTCGGTCGGCCTTGATGGTGAGACGTACGGTGACTGTCGAACCGACGGGGACTTCGGTGTCGTCTCGAATGGCGTATGTCTTGCCGTCGGGGGCGGTGACGGTGAGCATCTTGTCTATGGAAATTTCGCCGTCGGTGAATGCGTTAATCTTGGAAGCCTCAGCGGTGTATACATCGGTGACGGCGCCGTATGCCGGAACATTCGAGCGCTTGTCCAGCTTCAGTGTCCCGGCGCCGGTGTCGGTGATGGCGGTGTCGATTATGCCTTTGCGTCCGTCCATATCGGATATGGCTACGGGCCGTCCGCCGAAGGTGGCGTATGGTGCTACGGGGTCGGAGGCCCATGAAGTGCCGCTGTTGATGAAGGCGTCCACAGTGTATGCCGTGATGGCGCTGTTGCCCCAATCGGTGCCTTGGCGGCGTACAATCAGGTATTCGCGTATGGCATCGGTCTGTGCGGACTGCCCGGTGACGGCGCCGTAGGCTTCGAGGAGATTGCCGTAGGTGAGCAGGTCGCGGACATTACGGAATTCCATGCCTTTGCCGGGGCGATGTGTGCCGAATTGGTCAAGCGAGCCGATGATGGTACGGGCCATGGCGCGGTTGCCGTTGTAATGGAGCACCAGTGCGGCTACGGCCTTGTCGTGTACCGAGAATTTCTTCCAATTTTTGATGATATGCTGTACGGTTTTGTCGATGACCTGACGGCCGTTGAGGCTCGGCGCGAGAGTGTCCCACGCGGGGCGCAGTGCGGCGTAGGTGTAGTCCGGCGCCTCGACACGTTCGTCCGCATAGCGGAGCACTTCGGTGCACAGGGCATCGATGTCTGCGGTGTCGTACCCGGCCATACGCAGTGTGGCTATGCGGTCCAGGACGAAGAGCGTGGCCCAGAGTGACGATTCGCTGCACCATTTGCCCCAAGATAGTCCGCCGTCATGGCGTTGGAGGTCGGCGAGGACCTTGACGGCTTGGCGGCGTATATCGCGTGCCTGCTTGACGTCCACGGGGATGTCCAGCTCGGGATGAGCCTTGTGCAGGCTCAGGGCGATGACGGTGCCGAAATAGGCGTTGGCGGCGCAAATGGCCGTGGATGAAGGCATTTCGGTGATGGAAGGCAATGCTTCGACGACGCTCCACATGGGATTGGCGGTGAAGTGTAGCGAGCGTACCGCATCGCTGCCTTCGATGGCCGGGAGCTCGAGCGATAGGATGCTGTCGGCGGCACCGAGATAGAAGTTGCGACTGTCCGTGACGCGTGCACTCGATGCCAACAGCGGTATGGCATATTGCTCGCCGTCGCCCGAGACGTCATTGGCGGCGCGTACACGGAAGCCTAAGCTGTCGGCTTCGGCGAGCGTCAGACGCGGAGATATTTCCATAGAGATGATGCCCGAGGCTCCGGCGGCCAAGTCGAGGTCGAATTTCCGTGAATCCAATACCGAGTCGGTTTTGACGTCAAAGACTTCGGCCACGGCGGAGATGCACGCAGAGGCTTCGGTGTTGTTGGTGATATTGGAGAGGAATTCGGCGCGGTCGCCGCGACGGATGAATTGCGGAACGACAGCCTTGACTATCAGCGGCTTGATGGCGATGACGGTCTGCTTTATCGAGGCGGTGCGCATGTCCGTGGTCCATGCCGTGGCCGTGAAATGCCATGTCGAGGGCGTGGCCGGGATGTCCACCTTCACATCGGCGTATCCATCGCGGTCTGTCGTCAGGGTCGGCAGCCACAGGGCATTCAAGACGTCGTCCTTACGGAACTCGACTTGCGACAAGACGCTTTCACGCGGAGTCTCGGCCGCGCGGCTGTCTATTCCGTATGCAACTACAATTTGCTCAAGAAGAGCGGGAGCTTCCGCAGCATTCGCCATTTGGACACCAACCATGTCTCCGGCCAACTCGTAGCACTCTTCTTCTTCCAAACTATTTTCTCTCTTGCTTGCCTTGTACATTCTGTTGCCTACGCCACGGGGAATAAAGCGAGGTGTGTCATATACCCATCTCGGCAAATCGAGGATGAGAACGTCCGATAATTCGGGGTAGATGGAGGTGCTAAATCCGCTCACACGATAATACGGCCAATCGATGTCCAGGTCGCGTCTGTATCCGCGATCGGCCAAAGCCGGGCGCAGGGTGTTCATCGAATAGAATGTCAGGATACGCGTATCGTACATATTCAGAGCCAGGGCGGCGGGCACTCCGCGGCCGTCGGCATCGACGGTGCGCAGTCGCCATTGCTCATGGGCTCCGGCTGTAACTTTGTCGCGGAAGGTCTCGGTGATGATGCGCATCTTCGGCTTCTCGGGCTTGGCGCCCAAAGTCACTGTTTCTTGGCAGTTTTTCCCATCGCGTATGCCTACGATGTACACCACTCCCGAAGCATCATCGCCGAGAATGTTGTAGAGGTTGACGCGGTGCCATCCTCCCTTGAATTGGCGGATGACGGGCGTGCCTTTTTCGGCGGCAAAAAATACGTGGATGTACTTATTGCCGTTTACGCCTAATGTCAGGATGCCGTCATCGAGGCGAGTGTCAGGCGTCCATATCATTTCACCGTCGGGCGTGACGTTGACCTTGGTGTCGTAGACATATAGGTTAGTCTCGGCTTTTGCCGCAGTAGAGTCTTGTGGACAAATTTCCAAAGTGTATGCTCCGGGGTCAATCTTGGAGAAGTCCAACGTTTGTTCGCCTGTTGTGGCAGTGCCACGGCGCACTATGCGACGGACATCGCTGTCATACGCGTTTTCCGTTTCGCTGTAAACCTCATCGTTTTCCTCCGACCTTAAGACCCAAGTGATGGCGGCGTCCTTGATCTCGGTCTTATCGGGGGCGGTCATCTTGACTTTCACCGCCACGGGTTTGGAGGCACCAATGCGGTTGGTTTTCTTGCCGTCTTGCCAAATCTCGAAATCAATTTTGTTGGGAAATATGGCGTCAAAGCTGAAGTTCTCGCTGATAGTCGTACCCGTGGGCGTGGTCAGCGTGATGGTACCGCCGATGCATCGGTCGTAGGCGTCAGTCTTGTTAATATAATAAGACAGAGAGTCTTGCGTACCATTAATACTGTCCAGACGCAACTCGAAGCGTCCGTCGGCGCCGGTGGTCACGGTGTCGCATATTTCGTCGTCATCCTCGTCCTTGAATGTCACGGTGGCACCGGCTATGGGCAGGCCGGCATAGGTGGAAGCCAGGCCGCGTATCACAGCCGAATTGGATGCGTAGTCCGGTATGGCTGTCAGCGAGTCCAGTCGTGCCTGCGGAAGGCTGAAGTCGCCGACGGTGAAGGGCGCGACGTCCGAGGCGTTGTCGCAACGAACATATATGCTGTGCCTACCCATACGCGTGTCCTCGGGGATGGTGAAAGTGCCTGTGGCGCGTCCGTATTCGTCGGTGATGGCCGTGGCCTCGGCCAGGGTCTCCGTGTCAGAGTGCAATTCGGCGGTAAGCTTGACGCCCTGCAGAGCCTTGACCGTATCGGCCACTACCGCGAGCCAGCGCACTTGCTGTCCGGGACGATAGGTGGACAGGTCGGTGGAGACGGTCATGGTGCGGGGGCTTTGGTCGTACCGCCGCTCGGGACGCACGTATATGCGCTGATTGCAATCAACTATGCCTGCGGATGTTCGGTAGCAGAGGTTTCCGCTTATGGACCGGGGCATTTTCACCGTTCCGTTGGCATCGGTGCAGCCCGGCGAGGTATATCGATTCTTTTTAGTGCCTTTGTCCACGAGTAATTCGAGGCCTTGGACGGGCTTGCCCGAAGCGGCTTCGACCATTGTGATGAAAGTCCCGCTGTCATTGATCGTAACCGCCGGGAGGTACTCAATGACTGTGATATCGCCATCAGCATCTAATTTTTTGCCGTTAAGTGTGACAGTGTAGCTGTAGCGACCCACGGGCAATTGCACTGCTACGCTGTCCTTAACTTCCACCGTGGGGTCGGAGTCATTAGGGTTTAAGTCAACGGTCTTGACAGGCTTCACCTTATAGCTGATGCGGTATCCGTTGTATTTGTAGAATCGCAGTTCGATGGTCTTGACATTTCGAACGGTGTATTTCAGGATGATGTCTTGGCCGACTATGCCGACTTTCTGTATGGGATGTATCGAGATGCTCGGCTTGGTGAAGTCGGCGATAGCGTTTGTGGTGTAAGGCTCGACCCACGTGCCCTGTACGCCTTGAGCGAGGTCTTGGAGCATGTCCAGGTAGCCTTTATCTCCGAGTTTTTTGTTCAGGTCCAGGTAGGTGGTCAGTATGGTATAGGCGATGATTTCGCTATTGGGATTGGCCCTGTACTTGGTCCAAAGTTCGAGCATGGCTTTGGCGTTATCGCCGGGAGTGAATTGGGCCGTGAGTTTGGACGTCCACAGCATCCACGAAGCGGAGCCTTCGGAGTGCTTGGCGAGAATATGTCTGCGCACGTCGGTGATTAGCGGCGTCGAGTGTACCAGGCCGCCTTCCAGAATCTTAGATGCAACAAAATCGCATACAGCGGGATAGTATGTGCGCGTGAGGCGGTCGGCCTTGACGGCTTTGGACCACTGCTCCAAGGATGTGTCGTCGGCGATTTTCCAAGCCTCGGCAAGCAGCGAGTCCACCACTTCGATGAAGGCTTTGCCGTCCCACTCGGCGATGTCAGCCGGGCGCGGTCCCTCGGGGAGGGTGCGTCCGCGCATGTTCCAATGGTTGTCCATCCGATATTTGTTGTAAAGTTCGGCGGCATAGAGGTTGAACATGGCCTTGGCGTCGGGTGTTTTCAGGCGTGCGCCGTATCGCATGACTTCGGCTATGGAAGTCTTGAGCGAATCGGCGTCTATGGATTCGGCGGCTTTGGTCTTTTGCATCAAAGCCAACAGCTGCACGGGGGCGTCGCCGGCTTTGACGGCCTGAGCCAAAGCGGCATCGGCATCGCGTATCACATCGCGCGGATAGGCGAAGTCCGGTTTTTCGAATGTCGAGGAGGCTGAAACTGACATTACGGTAAAAACCATTGATATTAAAGTGATTAAAAAACGGCCGGAGCCATTATCGAAGGTTCGTTGTATTTTCATTGTTTTAGGCGCTTAGGTTGGAACAATGTGAATTGTGGAATAATGGGAGTGATGGGAATAATGGGGGCGATGGGATATTTCCTTTAATTCGTATAGTTTCCATTAATACCCGGAGGAGCTTTTGTCAGCCGATGGTTCGACGCTCGAATGCGTCGATGTACGACCCGGGAGTGATATTGAAAATGTTTATATGTCGGCGGCGTGCCCATGCTTCGAGCAGGTGATAGCTGCGGAAGGCGACGTAGAAGCTGTGCACGATGTCGTGCAGCCGGTATCCGCGGTAGGTTGTGTCCACGCGTTTCTGCTCGGCGGCATCGTCTTTGTAGAAGTGCGGCTGCACGGAGATGACGTTATTGTCGTCGTCCACGGCAATGGTGCGCATCCACGAGTGGTCGGCACCGGCGACGTATATAGTGCCGAATCCGAGCCATGCAGCGGCCATAATGGCCGGTATCAAGACGTTGCGCGGGCGCGGCATCCCCAAGCGGTGCGTGTAGGCCCAATGTGTCAGCCAAGTCCAGCCTTCGAGGCCTACGGCGTTGATACACAGGGTGTGTATATGGGGATTTGCGGTGATGGCCGGGTCGAGGGCGCCGACTTTGCCCCGGGGCACTATCAGCACCATGTCCCAGTCGACATCGGCCAATGCGCGGCGCAGGCGCTGCATATTGGGGTTGGCCGAGGGGGCGAAGAACAGCGGATCTACCATGATGTAGTACCCGGGTCGCAGGCGCGTGAATTCGGGCGCTATGGCGGCAAAATTGACGGCCATGGTCGGCATGGACGTCAGGGTCTCGCCGTGCTCGGCTATGGTCTGCGCCAGCGACGGGCCGTTGCCCATGACTATGATGGCATCGCCACGGGCATCTTCGCGACGCGGCCATGGGCGTGTGCAGCGCGAGAGCAACAGCATCTTGGCCATGCTCTTGAGCGAGGGCCCGGTCTGTGCCACGGCGTGTGCTATCTTAGATGTCGTCTTGGACATATTGGTGAGTGTTAAGTCGTTGGACGACGTTAATCATATCGGTGGAACGGCCCTCGGCTTCGAGGACGCGGCGCACGCGACTGTCATCGAAAGTCAGGCTGCGCGTCAGCGTGCCGTAGTAGCGGCGTCCATAGAGCCATCGCGCCCAGCGTGGTCGCAGCGTGCCCACATTCTTGTCCTTCATACGGTGGGCGATGGCGTTTATAAGCGCGTCGATTGTCGTGTCGGTGCCGTCGGTGATGTTGTAGATGCCGGGGGCGTCTTGCAGCTCCACGCTCAGGCGGGCAACGTCTATGGCGTGTACGACGCTGATGGTGGCCGAGTTGCCGCTGATGTGCATCAGCATTCCGCGAGCGATGCCGCGAGCGATGCGCATGGGCAGTCCCGTCATGCCGGTACCCACGATATTGGCCGCACGCAGTATCAGGCAGGGCAGCTCGTGCCGACGGCAGTAGTCGGCGAACATGGCCTCATCGCGTGCCAAGGGCGAATCGGCTTTGACCGGGGTGTCCTCGTCGCAGGCGTTGCCTTCGATGACATCGTAGATGTCCGTCGAACTTATCATCACGGCCGCATCGACGTCCACGCCCTCTTCGGGGCGCGTGATTACACGCCACTGCTCTCCGTAGGCATGGCTCAGGTATTTGACCATGAATTCGGCGCCGGGACACAGCGCCAGCAGTGTCTTCTCCGGTTGCGGCATCGGGGTGTCGCCGGGTCTTTCAATGTGTTCGGTCATCGTTGTTTGCGGTATATAAAGCTTTTTAAGACGTGTGTGTAGTGTCTGAGTATATTGAGATGCGAAGCCGGCAGGCCGTGCATCCTGAACGAGCGCAAGCGTTCGCGGTTATTGGTCACCAATCGCGAGTACCAACGTTGGGACAGGCCTCCGGTGTCCATGCACACCATATCCAGGGGCAGGTAGCGCGGTCGCAGCTCGGTGTGTTCGAACAGTCGCAGCCACATCTCAAAGTCGCCGCCGACGCGGAAGCCGGTGTCGTAAGGGCCTGCGACCTGTGCGGCACGGCGCGTGAGGTACAACGTGGGATGTCCCGGGGCATAGCCTTGGCGCAGCATCGCGGGCGTGAAGTGTGCCGCTCCGTAGTATCGCAGCACTTTGTCGCTGCCTGCTCGGCTGTAATGCAGGTCGCCGTAGACAAAATCGATGTCGCCTTCGTCAAAGGCTTCGGCCACCTGCGCCACCACGTCATCCGAGGCGTAGGTGTCGCCGGCGTGCAGCAGTCCTATGACGTCGGCACCGGCATCGAGGGCTACCCGAATACCGCGATTTATGGCATCGTATACTCCGGCGGGGGGCGCGGTCTCTACCATGGCGGTGCCGTTGCGGCGCTCGGCGTCCAAGACCTCGGCGGTGCCGTCGGTGCTGTCGCCGTCGATGATGACGTGCAGGATGTCCGCATAGGTCTGGCAGCGTACCGAGGTGATGGTACGGCGCAGGCCTTCGACATTATTGCGAGTGATGGTGATGACGGCTATCTGCATCTTTTATCGGTTTTTGGGCTGTTATGGCTGTTATAGCTATTTTGGCTGTTATGGCTGTTTTGGCTGTTATGGCTATTATAATAATAACGGCTGCGGCTACCGGATTATTTCACTCGGTGGGTGGAAAGATGATGCTTTGCATGATGTAGCAGGAGACGAGTACCACCAGCAGGGCGACACCGGCCCAGGACATCCAAGTGCGTATCGAGTACTTGGGTCCGAGCACGGCGAGGGCCACGGCGGGAGCCACCGTGGGCACGGCCATGAGTCCGTAGCGCGAGATGGTGCCGCCGAAGAGATAGCAAGGTATGAGCCAGCACACCAAGCTCCACAGCACCAGGCGCGTCACGGTCTTCATACGAAAGTATGGAACGGTCATATCGTACTCGTGGCGTCCATAGAAGAGGTAGTAGAAGGCCATAAGTCCGAAGAGATACCACGGATAGGCTATATGGGCGTAAAAGGACGTAGGCCCGTAGATGATGTCGCGTCCCCAGTTCCATGGAAAGGGTATGAGGAATTGCACGGCGGCGGTCACCGGCAGCATCATCACCTTGTAGTACACGGGGAGGTCGGAGTAGTCGCCGATGATGTTGTAGTAGGCCAATTGGTTGGGGGCATCGTAGCGTATCCATTCGTTGGACATCCCTATATTGATAATTCCTCCGGCATCGGGGGTGATTTGGGCGATATTGCCCACGCCCCACAGCAGTATGCAAAATCCGGCGCACAGTCCTATATATGTCCAGGCCTTTCGGCGTCCCTCGGCATCGACGGCGGCGGGGAGGATGCACATCACAGTGCCTATAGCCATGGCCAGCAGCATATTGGGGCGCACCAGCAGGAGCATGACCGCGCCTATGTACACGGGCAGGACGATGCGGCGGCAGCTGCCGTCGCCGGAAGATGCAAATCCGACGCCGACAATGGCAAAGGATGCGCACACCCAGGCGTCCTTGATTAGCAGCGTGCCCGAAGTCAGGAAGTAGCACACGGCGGCACAGCAGGCCATGGATACGGCAGCAATACGGCGGTCGGCGATAAGACGCCAGGCGATGATGCCCGAGCAGAGTATGGACATGAGCGTGGCGGCCATGCTCACCATAAGTCCGGCGGTGACGCTGATGCCGGTTAGGGACATGACCACGGCGATAATGCCGCCGTACATTCCGTAGGTGGGGGGTATGGCCTCGCCGCCGGCGTCCAGGTGGAATAGTGCGTCATTCCACGTGCGCCATGCGTCGCTGTTGTAGAGCACGGGGGCGGCATCGGTGCCGCCGCTGCCTATGGTGAAGTAATTGACATTGACCACGATGCCTATGGATAGGAGGGTGGCGGCTCCCAGCAGTACGTAGGCGCCGAGACGCGAGGCGCCGCCGCACAGAAAGCCGTATACGGCAAGGGCGGCCGCGGTGATGCCCGCAAATCCGGCAAAGGCCATCGGCGGGACGCCGGGCACGAAGTACATACATACGGCAACGGCCAGGGCGGCCGCGGCGCACGCGGCTATGAATGTCTTGGGTATATGTGCAATCTTGTTCATCTTACGTTGTTTTTTTATGTCTTTGTGGTGCAGCGTCTTGGCGGATGCACTGTCTTGGGTCTTACGGCTGTTATAGCTCTTACGGCTGTTATAGCTCTTACGGCAGTCTTGGCTATGCCCTACCCTGCGCTTGGTCGCGGAGGGGGTCAGAATTGCACCACCAGCTCGGCTACGAGGCGGTTGCCGTGGCCGTCATCGGGCGCTCCGCCATGTCCCCAAAAGACTCTCTCGAAGTTGAGACGCAGCAGGGCATTGACCTTGCCGTAGGTGTAGTCCAAGGCCGAGCCCAGGGTCAGGCGCTGTTGCGAGGGCATGGTGGTTTCGAGACGCCCCTGCTCATCGACACTCTTGCCGTCGGAATGTGCGGAGATTGCATCGAAGCGCCCTTGGATACTCCAGCGGTCGAAGATACCGACCTTGGCGGGGATGCCCCAATCGGCAAAGATGTTGAAGACGTTGGACGAGGCGTGGGCATCGTGGGTGTAGATGGTGCGCATGTACTCGGCTTCGGCACGCAGCGTGCCCACGGTGACGATGGCCGAGGCGCCCCAGAGGTTCATGCGCACGCTCCCGGGCTCTATGGACTCGAAGCCGGTCTCGAAGCGCAGCCAGTCGGCAGCCTGCTGCGAGACCTTGACGGCGTAAGCGTAGTCCTTGCTCCAAACGTCGTGGTCGGAGATGGTGGCGCTGTTGAACATCCCGGCCTCGATGTAATTGGCGCTGCCCCAGGGCAGTGTGTAGCGTCCTTTGATGCCGACGGCGCGGACGTTGTTGACGTATTTGCCCAGGTACGAGCGGTTGGCGAAGTAGTATGTCCCGGGGCCGCGGAAGTTGTCCGTGCCGAAGGGTATGCGGAATTGTCCGGCTTGCACAAACCATCGCGAGCCGATGTCGATGCGAGCCCAGACATCGAGGACTTTGACCGAACCTTTGTCGCAGAAGTCGGTGTTGAGGTAGTATCGCAGGCGCGGAAGCACACGCCCGGAGAGGTTGACGCGGGCGTTGCGTATCTGGAAGCGTCCCTCGCCGTTGTCCGTATCGACTTCGTAGCGTGCACGAGCCACACCGTGCACTTCGGGGATGTAGAAACTGAGACCTCGAGCGGCGCTGTCGCCGACTTCGGCGCCCACAGCGGCCATAGGCGTCAGAGCCCAGGCCAGTATGCTGTATATGTAACGCTTAATGTGCATTGTATTGTCTGCTGTTTTTAGCTGAGATGACTGTTATAGCTGTGATGACTATTATGGGCTTGGGTGGCGTGGCGTCCGTGCAGATACAGCTGTATCGAATTGATGATATTCTGCCAGGCGATGTATGCCGCCGGCGCCACCGAACTCACGGGGTCGAAGTATGTCCAAGCCATCCAGACGGCCAAAACGGTGTTCTTCTGCGCCAAGCCCTGCGCCCCGACAACGCGGTCGCCGCAACGACGCCCTATGGCACGTCCCACGGCAAATTGTATCAGGCACAACACCAGCGCCACCAGCGCCAAGGCCACCATGCGCGGAATCTCGGAGGCGGGCTCGCCCACGACGAAGCTCACCGAGCGGCCCACGACGATAATCAGCGAAACGGACCAAATGTAGAACGATACGGCCTGATGCCGCCCGAGGTAGGCATGTACGCCGGGAGTGATGCGCCGCAGCACCATGGCCACGGCCAAAGGTGCCAAAATCAATGGTATTACGCGCCACGCTATGGTCGCGAAGGTGCCGAGGAAGTCGATATGCACATCCGAACCCATGACCGTGAACAGCGGCGGAACAAGCAACGCCGCCGCCACATTCGACACTATGGCGAATGTGGCCTGCCGCGGTATACTGCCCCCGAGCATACCCACGATGACGGGCGCCGCCGTGGCCGTGGGACAGAACACGCAGATGAAAGCTCCCTGTGCCACAACACGATCCACGGGCAGCAACCCCAGATATACGACCACGCCGCCCAGAACCTGCACCGCCGCAAGCAGCCACGACAACCGCGTAATGCGTATATTGTCGAAGGGCACCTTGCAGAAAGTCACCAGCAGCATCGCAAATATCAGATACGGCGCCAAAAAGGCCACCGCCTCCATATAGTCATGGAACAGTGCGCCCGTGCTCATTGCTATAATCAGCATCCAGGGCTTGATGCGTCGTATGACGTCATTGGCTTTCACGATTGCAAAGTTACTAAATAATGTGGAATGTGGAATGTTGAATACAAATTCGAGATTACCGAGGGCGCAGCCATTATCGCCGGCGGTCGCGGCCGCCGAGGAAGATGACGTTGCAGCCGCCGCGCAGACGACTGGCCACGCGGTCGCCGTAGCGGTGCTCGAAGTCCTGTCCGAAGATATTGATGTTGGAGGTGGCCATAGTGAGCATATCGTCGTGGTCGCCGCGTGCCTCGATAAGCTGACGCAGCGGCTCACGTCTGACGCCCATATACACGGCTTCACATGCGGGTTCGCTGCCCAGGTCTTGTATGCAGACTATGGGGGCGCAGGCTTCGCCGGTCATAGGCGAAGCGCCGCGGCATCCGCGTTCCCAGGCCTCGGCGGCGCTCAGAAAGGACCAAGAGATGCGCCGCTCGGTGTCGCCGAAGTACATCGTCGAGGGACTTAGGCACGCAAATTTCAGCATCACGCGCATCATCAGGCTTTTGCCCGAGCCGGTGGTGCCGCACAAGTATATGCCCTTGCAGAGGTCGCCACGGGTATACTCGGTGCGGTTGTCGCTGATGGTGATGGCCTCCATAGCCGGGTCGCCTACAACCCAGCGGGCCATTTGTAGGTAGGCCCAGCGGTTGTCATCGTCGATGACGAAGCGGTCGGTGTAGTGGCGTCCTATGGCCTCGATATAGGCCATGGCGGTGTCCTCGTTGAGCGTCATGGGGACGCTGCGGCGTATGCCGTGGCGGCCGCAGCCGTCCATGAGCGCGGCTACTCGCGCCGCGATATTGTCTTGTGCTATACTGCTTTTCATAGTAATCCGTCTTTTAGCGGGCTTAGTGGATTTAAGGTCCTTAGTGGATTTAGGGTCCTTAGGGTCTTTAAGGTCTTTAAGGTCTTTAAGGTCCTTAGGGTCTTTAAGGTCCCTAAGGTCCCTAAGGTCTTTAAGGTCCTTAGGGTCCCTATTCTGCACAGCCCGATTCCACATTCCACATTCGACTTTATCGTGGCTTTATCTCTGTGGCAGGGCGAAGCCTTTCCACTGGTCGTTGACGTTGAGGGTGGCGCGAGTGGTGCCGGCGGCGCGGGCGGCGCGTGCCGTATCGCTGCGGCGCAGGGTGCAAGCGTCCATCAGATCTTGGCGACGCGCCCAGTTGCGTACCGCTGCCTGCCAGTCGCGCATGGGAGACTTGCCGACGTGCCAGCCGTTGGAGCTGTAATAATCGGTAAATGCTTCGGCATCAAAGCCTTCCAAACCCTTGACAACGGCGTATTGGCGCACCTGTTCGACATCCGGAGCTACGAAAGCGCTGCGGCGACCATCGGATGTGCTTACTGCCGATATTCTTGCAGCCGGTTTGCTTGCCATTGGTCTACTCACCGCCGCGGGTGTACTTGCAGCCGGTTTGCTCGCCGCGGCGCCGGCCCCCTTTTTTTCCACAGTATTTGTACCGGGCGTAGCTGCGTTTCGGCGCAAGACGCAACCGTCTGTCGCGAATGACTTGCATTCCGAACATGGTACTTCACAAAACGACTGCTCGGCCTGTGGCGCGAGCGTGGGCTGAGCCTTGGCGAAGCCGCTATTCTCTCTTATATTTTCTTTATTTATTTCTTTCTTTATTTCTTTAGTTGTTGTTAGCGGCTTGTTGCAGGTCTGTTGAGAGTGTGTTGAGGGGTTGTTGACGGGTTGTTGTTCCGAGGTGTTGGAACACGTCCCGCCGTCTTGGTAACGCGCATAGTTATTGACAGTTATGAGCGTGTAGCAGGGTGTTGTTTCTACTCTGATTTCGCCCGTGGATTTGAGATGTGCCAGACAGGTGCGGACGTTCTGCACGGACAGTGTCGTCTCGGCGGCCAGCGCGGCCAGCGACGTGACCATAGAGCCGCGCGGGATGATGATGCCTTTCCAGCGGCGTTCGCGGTAATTGACTCTCAGCAGCAGGTGCAGGAACAGGCGCACGGTATTGGTGTCGCTGTACCATTCCCATTCGGTGAAGCAGCGGAACAGCTTGAGCCATCCGCATCCGGGGACACAGGCGTTGGCGCCCGTGTCTTGCAGCGGCTGCTGAGTCCGGCCTTGCTCGGTCAGTACTTGCTCGGTCAGTACTTGCGGTGTGCCTTGTGCGAGTTGTGTGTTTTGCATGTCTTGTTTTGTGTTCATGGTTGTGTGTTTGAGTGGATAAAGTTGGTAATTGATAAATCGCGCAGCTATACTCCTGCTGCGATATTTGTTTGCTGCAAAGATAGCAACTATTTTTGAAACCACCAAATTTGTCGCGCACAATTTTCATGAAAAAACAAAGCGACCACACTTCCCTTCAACGGGATGCGTGGTCGCTTAATGACGCTCGTCACACGAGGTGGCCGAGCGGTGGTGTCATTGCTTATTATTCGGCTTTGCCTGCGCTACCGAGCACATTCTCGATTTTGTGCTTGTAGAGGCGCTCCATTTCGTCGCGAGCCGGGCCGAGGTATTTACGCGGGTCGAATTCGGCGGGCTTTTCGGCGAAGACCTTGCGCACGGCGGCGGTCATAGCCAGACGGCTGTCGGAGTCGATATTAATCTTGCATACGGCGCTCTTGGCGGCCTTGCGGAGCTGCTCTTCGGGGATACCGATGGCATCGGGGAGCTTGCCGCCGTACTGATTGATGATGTCCACGTATTCCTGGGGCACTGAGGACGAGCCGTGCAGCACGATGGGAAATCCGGGGAGCTCTTTCATGACAGCATCGAGCACGTCGAAGGCCAATGGCGGGGGCACGAGGCGACCGTTGGCGTCACGGGTGCACTGTGCGGGCGTAAATTTGTAAGCGCCGTGGCTTGTGCCGATGGATATAGCCAGCGAATCGCAGCCGGTGCGTGTGGCGAAGTCTACCACTTCGGCGGGATCGGTATAGGTGTGGTGGTCGGACGAAACCTCGTCTTCGACGCCGGCGAGCACGCCGAGTTCGCCTTCGACAGTAACGTCATATTGGTGGGCGTAGTCGGCCACTTTCTTGGTGAGGGCGACATTCTCCTCATAGGGCAGGTGCGAGCCGTCGATCATCACGGACGAGAAGCCGCTCTCGATACAGCTCTTGCAAAGCTCAAAAGAGTCACCGTGGTCCAGATGGAGCACAATCTGAGGATGCTCCCAGCCCAGTTCCTTGGCGTAAGCGACAGCGCCCTGTGCCATATAGCGCAGCAGGGTGGCGTTGGCGTAGGCGCGAGCGCCCTTGCTCACCTGCAGAATCACCGGAGACTTCTCTTCGGCAGCGGCCTTGATGATGGCCTGCAGCTGTTCCATGTTGTTGAAGTTAAAGGCGGGGATGGCGTAACCGCCTTTGATGGCTTTGGCAAACATCTCACGGGTGTTGACCAAACCGAGTTCTTTGTAGCTAACCATTGTTGTGGAAATTATATATATTATATGTGTATTGTCCTATTGTACCTTACGGGGCGCGGCGTGGCAGCCGAAAGGCCCCTTTCCGGGATGCAAAGTTACGTCTTTTTTCAGAAATCCTCAAATCTTCTGTGGATTCTGTCTTTCAGGCAGCAAAATGTATGCCATAATAATATCGAATCGGGCTATCGCGCGCTAAGTTCCCGTATACCTCGGAGTTTTAGGACACGGATGAATGTATGCGCAACCCGATTCGATATTCCACATTCGACATTCCACATTATTTTGTATCTTTGCACCCAAATACACTTGATAGTGACATGACCGATAGAGAGACAACAGCGACAGACGCCGCGCAGAGCGCCACAGACGGGCCGATACAACTGGACCTGCACGCCATAGTGCGTGCCCGCCTCGGACGCAAAGCTCGCTGGGTGCCGCGGTGTCTGGTGTCGCGACTGGCTCGTCTGATACGCCAAGACGAGCTCAATACCCTGCTGCGCGACAACTACCCGCGGCGCGGAGCAGACTTCTGCCGCGGCGTGCTCTCCGATTTGGACGTCACCGTAGACATCGCCGAAGGTTCGCAGATGCCCGACCCCACGCAACGACGCGTCATCATCGTCTCCAACCACCCCCTGGGCGGCCTCGACGGAATGGCACTCATAGACATCTTCACGCGACACTACGGCGGACAAGTACACTTCATCGTCAACGACCTGCTGATGTCCATCGAACCCCTCACCGACGTATTTGTACCCGTCAACACCCACGCCGCCCAAAGCCGCAGCACCATAATATCCATCGAGGACGTACTGGCCGGCGACGACCCCGTACTCATATTCCCCGCCGGGCTGTGCTCGCGACTGAGCCCCGACGGCAAAACGATTACCGACCTGCCATGGCGCAAGAGCTTCGTCACCATGGCACGACAACACCGACGCGACATCGTCCCGGTGTACTTCTCGGGGGCAAACGCGCCCTCATTCTACCGCACGGCACGACGACGCCAACGACTGGGGCTACGCTTCAATTTCGAGATGGTACTGCTGCCGCGCGAAGTCTTCCGCGCCCGCGGACACCACTTCGAGATCTCGTGCGCTCCCGCCGTACCATGGACAAGCCTGCAAGGACAGACACCTCGACAGGCAGCCGACGACATCCGAAACACCGTATACAGCTTGGCACAACAATGCACATCACTCCCCGGACAATGAACAAGAAAATCATAGACCCTGTGGACACCGCCCTGATAGAGGCCGAATTGACACCCCAACGCTTCCTGCGCAAGACAAACAAGGCAGACAACGACATCTACGTCATAGACGCCCACACCTGCCCCAACACCATGCGCGAAATAGGACGACTGCGCGAAATCGCCTTCCGCACCGCCGGCGGCGGCACCGGAAAAGACTGCGACATCGACCAATACGACACCATGGAGCCGCCATGCCGACAGCTCATAGTCTGGGAGCCGGAAAGCCGACTGATACTCGGCGGATACCGCTTTATCATCGGCGAGAACATACGCATGACCGACGACGGACGGCCGCGCATCGCCACAAGCCACATGTTCGACTTCAGCGAAACATTCATACGCGACTACCTGCCCCGAACCATCGAACTGGGACGCTCGTTTGTACGCCTCGAGTACCAATCCTCGCGCGCCGGAGCCAAGGCCCTCTACGCCCTCGACAACCTCTGGGACGGACTGGGTGCACTCACCGTAGTATACCCGCAGATACGATACCTCTTCGGCAAAGTCACCATGTACCCCAACTACTCCTGCGAGTGCCGCAACATGATACTATACTTCATGAACAAGCACTTCCCCGACCCCGACCGACTGGTGCGACCGCGCAACCCACTGGACCTCCATATCGACACCGAAGCCATGCAACAGCTGTTCAACGGCGCCGACTTCAAAGCCGACTACCGCATACTCAACACCGAGATACGACGCCTGGGATACAACATCCCACCCCTGGTCAACGCCTACATGTCGCTCTCGCCCACAATGCGAATGTTCGGCACAGCCGTCAACGACGAATTCGGCGATGTCGAAGAATCAGGCATATTCTTCGCCATCAGCGAGATATTCGAAGAAAAGAAAGCCCGTCACATCGCCACATTCCACCGATGAGACACCCACTGCCCCCATCGCTCCCATCTCTCTCAGCGCTCCCACTATTCCCATAGTTCCCACTGCGCAGCCCAATTCCACATTCCAAATTCCACATCATTCCACATTACCCTAAATGATAAACACCGCAATCATAGGCAACGCCGAATACTCCACCGGCGAACTCATACGACTGCTGCTCAACCATCCGGACGTCCAACTCCAATGGATATACTCCTCGGACAACGCCGGACACCCCGTCACCGACATCCACCACGGACTCATCGGCGAGACAGACCTGCGATTCACATCCACCGTGGACTACACGGACATAGACTGCATATTCTGCTGTACCCCGCACGGAACCACACGCCGTTTTCTGGCCGAACACCCCGTGCCCGAAGACACACGCATCATCGACCTCAGCGACGACCACCGCATCGAAGACGGAACACACGACTTCGTATACGGACTGCCCGAGCTCAACCGCAAACGCATAGTCCGCGGCGCACGACACGTCGCCAACCCCGGGAGCTTCGCCTCAGCCATACTGCCGGCACTCCTGCCGCTGGCCAAGAACCTGCTGATAAACAGCACAGTACACGCTACCGCCATCATCGGAAGCACCGACGAAATCAAACCGGGTCCCACCGCCAACTACTCGTGGCGCAACGACAATGTATCCATATACAAACCCTTCCAGCACCCCCACCTGACCGAAATACGCCGGACACTTTCACAACTACAATCCAGCTTCAATGCCCCCATAGAATTCATCCCCATGCGCGGATGCTTCTCGCGCGGAATACTGGCCGCACTATATCTGGACTGCAAAATATCGCTCGAACACCTGCGCGAACTTTACGAAGACTACTACAGCGACCACAACTTCACCTTCGTCACCGATAAAACGCCCGACCTCAAAGACGTCGTCAACACCAACAAGTGCATACTCCACCTCGACCGAATAGGCGACCGACTACTCGTAACCTCCGTCATAGACAACCTCCTCAAAGGAGCTTCCGGCACAGCCGTCCATAACCTCAACCTCCTCTTCGGTCTCCACGAACGCGTAGGCCTCAACCTCAAGCCCTCCGCATTCTGAAGCCAAACCTCATAAGAACTATGGGGACTATGGGAACTATGGAAAAAAATGAGAGCAATGTATCACTCCCGGTATTCTCATCGCCATCGCTCCCATAACACCTATTCACTCCCGGTATTCCCATCGCCATCGCACCCACTATTCCCACTATAACCATTATGGACAAAGAAAATAAGCCGCGGATGCACTACATGGACCTTCTCAAAGGCATCGCCATATTCATGGTGGTGATGGGACACGTCCTGACCATCTGCATACGCGACATCGACGCCGCCACCATCTTCAAAATCATCGGCGAAGTACACATGCCCATCTTCTTCTTCATCAGCGGATGGTTCACCTACAAAGCCACAGCCGACGGCCGCATACGTCGTCCCGACCTGCGCCGCCGCGCCATGCAACTCATTGTCCCCATGGTCATAGTCTCCACGCTCTGGGTGCTACAATTCCCCTACAGCGGACTGCGCTCACCCATGGCACCCGGCTTTGAAGGACTATGGACAAGCGAATACAAAAACGGATACTGGTTCACCCCCGTACTCTTCGTCATCATGGTCCTCTACGCCCTGCTCGCCCCCGTGATACTGCGGCGGAGACGCCCCGTACTCGCCATCACCGCCTCCATCGCCATCAGCCTCGCCCTATACGCTGTTATAGCGCACTTTGTACCTATCAAATACATCGGCATCACCTCCGCCCTGCTCATCCTCCAATTCCTCCCCATATTCATGGCCGGAGCCATCGCCCGACAACACCAAGACGACTTCATGCGTCTGATAGCCAACCCACGAGCCGTCACCCTCGCCATACTCGCCGGCATCCCCCTATTCTTCATCGCCGTATGGCCCTGGCGCATCCCCGCCCTCGAAAACATACCCTTCATCGTCCCCACAGCCAAAATGCTCTTCCAATTGGCTCTCGCCATCGTAGCCATGAACATCGCCGTACCATGGTCCGAAACCGCCTACGCCCCCGGACGCACACGCCCCGGACGCTTAGCCGTAATATGGGAATACCTCGGGCGTAAATCACTGGCCATATACCTGTTACACTACTTCTTCCTATTCCCCCTGACCTTCCTGCAACAGCCGGCACGCGACATGGCCCTCTCCATAGTGCCCCTGGCAGTCATCGCCGCCGCCGTCGCAGCCTGCATCATCGCCGTCACCCTCGCCGCCGAGTACCTGCTCAGCCGCAGCCCTCTGACAGCCCGCCTCATCTGCGGCAACTACAACACCATCAGCCCAAAGCAACAACAGCAGCAGCAAAAACAATAAGAGCAATAAGAGCAAGGTTGGTGGAAATAATGGGAGCAATGCATCTCTCCCATAATTCTCATCACTCCCATAATTCTCATAATACCCTTATCACCCACTGCGCAGCCCAATTCCACATTATCTTAGCAGTCCGTTGAGATCCATCGAAAAGAACTCCTTAGCGCCGATGCCACCATCTCCAACCACAAAAGCCGCCTGCGGATTAAAACATCTACGGAATTTATCCAGGCCGGTCGTACACTTTTCGGCATTACTCTTGACCTCAATAGCCACAACAACCTCATTCTTGCGCAGCACAAAATCCACCTCATCATTTTTCTCGCGCCAATAAAACACCTCGAAACGCCCCGCAAAAGCCTGACAAATCAGATAAGCTCCCACCCCCGACTCAAAGATATGCCCCCAGGCCTTGCGGTCGGCGATAGCCTGCTCGAAAGACAGAGGACTATACAAAGTCTTCAGCGCGTTGTTATACACCTGCAATTTCGGGATACTTGCCCTACGCCTTGCCATATCGACACCGAACTTCTGAAGACCGCACAGCAAACCGCTCTCGTTCAGCAGATTAATATACCCGGCCAAAGTCGCCGCATTGCCGGCATCCTGCAACATCCCAAGCATCTTGTTCAGTGACAATAAATTACCCGAATATGCAGCGCCAAGCTCGAAAGTCTGGCGCAACAATGCCGGCTTACTTATCGGAGTATCCATTAAGATATCCTTATTAATGGTGGCATCGATAATAGAAGATTGGATATACTGCCTGAAGCGGTCGAGATCGTCATACAAAAAAGCAGCACCCGGGTAGCCTCCGTAATATATATATTGGTCAAGCGTCACCCCAAAACACTCATTCATCTCCCGAAAACTCCAATGACTCATACGAATCTCCTCGAAACGCCCCGCCAAAGACTCCGAAAGCCCCCTTTCCAACAATACTCGACTGCTGCCCAACAGAAGCACCCTTATATCGCGGTCGTAGAAAGTGTCATCATCCCACTCCTTCTTGACCACCTCGCTCCAATTAGCGATTTTCTGTATCTCGTCAATGACCAAAACAACACTATTCCATCCGTTACTGCTCATGAGCGAACGCACAGCAGCCCAGCAATTCGATATCCAGCCGCCGTTAGTCGCCGGAACATTATCCGCCGAATAAAACATATACGGAGCATCCAAATCCTTCAATACCTGCTTCACGACAGTGGATTTCCCGACTTGGCGAGGACCCATTACAACCTGAACAAAGCGTCGCGGCTCCTTCAGACGCCTTGTAATTACTTGATATTCCGCTCTTTTATACATACTACAGAATTTTATGCAGTGCACTGCGTAATTTTACGCACAGCAAAGATAATAAATAATTCCGAAATCACGGCAACCCCACCCACACATTAAAAATCCCCGGAATTCCACATTACCACATTACCAAAGGCGCAGCCCTATCCCACATTCTTTATTACCGAAGACACACTCCACATTATTCTTGTTTTGGCCGTTAGGCGAAAAAAGCGTAAATTTGTGGTCGTCGTCATAGGCGACATCACACCGATGTATACACACCCGATATGAACATCACAATAGTAGGCACAGGATACGTAGGACTTGTATCCGGAGCATGTTTCGCCGAAATAGGCGTCAATGTCACCTGCATCGACATCGACGCCGCCAAAATCGAGAGACTGAGACAAGGCCAAATACCCATCTACGAACCCGGGCTGGACGACCTGGTAAGCCGCAACGTAGCCGGCGGACGCCTGCACTTCGGCACAAACCTGTGCGAAGTCCTCGACGACAGCGACATAGTATTCTGCGCCGTAGGCACGCCCCCGGACGAAGACGGCTCGGCCGACCTAAGCTACGTCCTCGAAGTAGCACGCACCTTCGGCCGACACATCAAACACTACACCCTCCTGGTCACCAAAAGCACCGTCCCCGTAGGCACATCACAACTGGTCAAGCAAACCATACAAGCCGAATTAGACGCTCGAGGCTGCGACATCCCCTTCGAAGTCGCATCCAACCCCGAATTCCTCAAAGAAGGAGCCGCAATCAAAGACTTCATGTCACCCGACCGCGTAGTCATAGGCATCGAAAGCGAACGCGCAAGGCGCGTCATGGAACGACTATACAGACCGTTCCTGCTCAACAACTTCCGCGTCATATTCATGGACATAGCCTCCGCCGAAATGACCAAATACGCCGCCAACGCCATGCTCGCCACCCGTATATCATTCATCAACGACATCGCCAACCTCTGCGACCTCACCGGCGCAGACGTCAATATGGTACGCAAAGGCATAGGCAGCGACGCACGCATAGGCAGCAAATTCCTATACCCCGGCTGCGGATACGGCGGATCATGCTTCCCCAAAGACGTCAAAGCACTCATGCACATAGGCGCCAAACACGGATACACCATGCGCGTCATCGAAGCCGTAGACGCCGTCAACGAAGCACAAAAACTGCGCCCCATCGAAATACTACGCCGACGCCTGGGCAGCCTCTCCGGACGACGCATAGCCCTCTGGGGCCTCGCCTTCAAACCCGAAACAGACGACATGCGATGCGCACCCGCTCTCGTCGCCATAGACGCCCTGCGCCAAGACGGCGCCACCATACGAGTATACGACCCCGTAGCCATGAGCGAATGTCGACGACGCATGGGCGACACCGTAGAATACGCCTCCGACATGTACGACGCATGCGCCGACGCCGACGCACTGGTACTGCTCACCGAATGGAAACAATTCAGACTACCATCATGGAAAGTCGTCGCACGCGCAATGCGCGGCAACCTCGTAGTCGACGGACGCAACATCTACCAAGGCACCGACCTCGCCGAAGAAGGCCTCGAATACCACGGCCTGGGCATACCACCCACCGCCGCACGCCATCATTAGAAAAATTTTCACAATCAACATTCAACACCCCACATTACTATGTCCCGCATTCTCCTGTCACTCGCCCATATGGGTGGCGGCGAAAAAAAATACGTAGATCACGCCTTCGAGACCAACTGGATAGTCCCCTTAGGCCCCAACGTCAACCTCTTTGAAGACATGCTCGCCGACTTCCTCGGCATCGAGCGCGGACGCGTCGTCGCCCTCAGCGCCGGCACCGCAGCCATACACCTGGGACTCGTCATGCTCGGCGTAAGCCCCGGCGACGAAGTCATCTGCCAATCCTTCACATTCTCGGCCAGCGCCAACCCCGTGCGATACTGCGGTGCCAACCCCGTATTCGTCGACAGCGACCCCGAAACATGGGACCTCGACCCCGAAATCCTCGAGCAAGCCATCATCGACCGCCACGCAATCACCGGCAAATACCCCAAAGCCATCATCCCCGTATACCTATACGGAATGCCCGCGCACATCGACCGAATACTCGCCATAGCCGCAAAATACAACATCCCCGTACTGGAAGACGCCGCCGAAGGCCTCGGCAGCGAATACCGCGGCCGCAAATGCGGAACCTTCGGAACATACGGCGCACTATCATTCAACGGCAACAAAATCATCACCACCAGCGGCGGCGGAGCTCTCATATGCCCCGACAAACAAGCCGCCGAACGCGTCAAATTCTACGCCACCCAAGCACGCGAAAACCGCCCATACTACTACCACAAAGTCATCGGATACAACTACCGACTCTCTAACGTCAGCGCCGGCATAGGCTGCGGACAAATGGAAGTCCTGCCTCAACACCTCCAAAGACGCCGAGACATCGACGCCCTATACGTCCGACTGCTCGCCGACATCGACGGCATCACCGTACACACCAACCCCTCCGAAGACTTCAACAGCAACTACTGGCTCACCACCATACTGCTCGACCCGGACATCATCACCGTCACCCCCGACCAACTCCGTCAAGCACTCGACGCCGCCGACATCGAAAGCCGACTGCTATGGCGACCCATGCACACCCAGCCCGTATACCAAGACGCGCCATACTACGGCGGCACAATATGCACCGACACCTTCGATCGCGGACTATGCCTCCCCAGCGGCTCATCCCTCACCGACGACGACATCCACCGCGTATGCCAAACAATACGCCAAACAATACGGCACTGAACACTCCCCCCCGTAAAAAACCACGCCGTCACAGACACCGACAGACACTAACACCCAAGCATATACACACCATGCCCACAGCCCTCATCACAGGCATCACAGGACAAGACGGCTCGTACCTGGCCGAATTCCTCCTCGACAAAGGATACGAAGTACACGGCATCATACGCCGCAGCTCATCCTTCAACACCGCTCGCATCGAACACCTATACCTCGACGAATGGGTACGCGACATGCACCGCCGACGACTACTCACACTCCACTACGGCGACATGACCGACTCATCATCACTCATACGCATCATCGGCGAAGTACGACCCGACGAGATATACAACCTCGCCGCACAAAGCCACGTCAAAGTATCATTCGACGTACCCGAATACACCGCCGACGTCGACGCCACAGGCACACTCAGACTGCTTGAAGCAATACGCATACTCGGCCTCGAAAAACAATGCCGCGTATACCAAGCCTCCACCAGCGAACTCTTCGGCAAAGTACGCCAAGTACCCCAAAACGAAGACACACCATTCTATCCGCGCTCACCCTACGCCGTAGCCAAAATGTACTCCTTCTGGATCATGAAAAACTACCGCGAAAGCTACGGAATGTATACCGCCAACGGCATACTCTTCAACCACGAAAGCCCACGCCGAGGCGAAAACTTCGTCACACGCAAAATCACCCTCGCCGCCGCACGCATAGCACACAAACGCCAAGACAAACTCTACCTGGGCAACCTCGACGCACTACGCGACTGGGGCTACGCCGCCGACTACGTCGAATGTATGTGGCTTATACTACAACAGCCCCAACCCGACGACTTCGTCATCGCCACCGGCGAATACCACACCGTGCGCGACTTCACCACTCGCGCCTTCGCCCGCGCAGGCATCAACCTGCGATGGGAAGGCTCCGGCCTCGACGAAAAAGGCATAGACACCGACACCGGACGCACACTCGTCGAAGTCGACCCGCGCTTCTTCCGCCCCGCCGAAGTCGAACAACTCCTCGGAGACCCCTCCAAGGCACGCACAACACTCGGCTGGAACCCACGCAAAACATCCTTTCAAGCCCTCGTAGACATGATGGTAGACGCCGACATGCAACTCGCCCGAGAAGGCAAAATCTAAACAATCCCACAACAGCCATAACAGCTATAACAGCCATACCGGCCACCCCCAAACCAAGACAATGCAAGATAACAACAACACCGCCAAGCCACTACTCGACCCAACGGCCAAGATATACGTCGCCGGACACCGTGGCCTCGTAGGCTCGGCAATATGGCACAACCTCATACAGCGCGGATACACCAACCTCGTAGGCCGTACCCACAGCCAACTCGACCTGCTCGACCCCATCGCAGTACGCACATTCTTCGACCAAGAACAACCCGACGCCGTAGTCCTCGCCGCCGCACACGTCGGCGGAATACTCGCCAACAGCACCTACCCCGCCGACTTCATATACCAAAACCTCCAAATACAACAAAACGTCATCGGCGAAGCATGGCGCCACGGCGTCCGACGCCTCGTATTCCTCGGCTCGACATGCATATACCCGCGTGAAGCACCCCAGCCCATGGACGAAGACGCACTGCTCACATCTCCACTCGAATTCACCAACGAACCTTACGCCATAGCCAAAATAGCCGGACTCAAACTCTGCGAAAGCCTCAACCGACAATACGGCACAGACTACGTCGCAGTCATGCCCACCAACCTCTACGGCCCCGGCGACAACTTCCACCTCGACAACGGACACGTCCTGCCCGTGATGATGCGCAAAATGCACCTGGCACGGATGCTCCGACAAGGCGACTACGCCGCACTGCGACACGACCTTACACGACTGCCCGTCAAAGAATTCGACCCCGCACTCTCAGACGCCGAAATAGACACCATACTACACCGATACGGCATATACGCCGACCGCCTCGAACTATGGGGCACAGGCACTCCACTGCGCGAATTCCTCTGGAGCCGGGACATGGCCGACGCAACCGTATACGTCATGCTACACGTATCATACAAAGACCTCGCCGCCGAACGCCGCGCCGCAGACAAACCACTGCGAAACATGCACATCAACGTCGGAACAGGCATCGAAATATCCATAGCCCGACTCGCCGAAAAAATACGCCGATGCGTAGGCTTCGAAGGCGCCATAATCTTCGACCACCGTCACCCCGACGGAACCATGCGCAAACTCTGCGACGTCAGCCGCCTGCACCGCCTCGGATGGCGTCATACAGTCGAACTCGATGACGGCATCGACCGCCTATACCGCTGGTACACCGACCCCGCCAACGACCCGGCCAACCGCTGAAAACCCGACAACCACGAAAACCACAAAAAAAAGCTCGACACATTGCCCACCCTCTGGATGCTCATATCACTGCTGGCCATCGAGATAGCCTATATCCCGATAGCACGACGACTGCACATAACAGCACCCGTCGACAGCCGCTCGTCCCACAACCGCCCGATGCTCACCTGCGGCGGAATCATCGTGCCACTGGCCGCCGTGATATTCACCGCCGTCACCCCACAGGCTCAAAACACCCAATGGATAACCATGGGCATATGCGCACTGACACTCGCCGCCGTCAGCATGTACGACGACATCCGACCACTGCCCCCCTGGCCACGACTGCTGCTCCAAATCATCGCCGTAGCCATCACATTCAAAAGCCTCTGCTATCCCGGCGCCTTCGACATCTACCTGCTGATCATCATCTTCGGCGTAGGATGCATCAACGCCGTCAACTTCATAGACGGCATCACCGGAATGCTCGCACTATACACCCTCGTGGTCCTCGGCTCAATGCTATACGTACTGCACGGCACCACATCCATGCCCGAAGCACCGATGTACATCCACTTCTGCATCATCCTTATGGCCGCCATGACCATATTCGGCATATTCAACATCAGCCGCAAAATCTTCGCAGGAGACGTCGGAGCCATCACCCTGGGATTCCTTATAGTCTACATCCTCACCACCATGATACTCGCCGAAGGAGACGCCACCATGATGATATTCCTCATAGTATGCCTCTTCGATGCCGGACTCACAACAACCCAACGCCTCTTCGCCGGCGAAAACATCCTCACCCCACACCACAAATTCATCTTCCATCTGCTTATACGCCAATGGCAGCTGCCGCACATCGTCGTCTCGATATGCTACGCCCTGCTGCAACTGCTCATCAACGCCATATACTTCCTCATCCCGCCACAACAACACCTGACATACTTCATCATAGTATTCGCACTGCTCACAGTGACATACTTCGCCATACGCTTCGCCCCGCGCAGCCGCACACGACACCAATGACAACCCGCACAACAAAATTGAAATCCGAACCCTCCGAGAAAACAGAGAAATCCGTGTCCTCCGAACACTCAGACCCCTCCGAACACTCAGAGAAAACAGAACACTCCGAACACTACAGCCCATGCCCGGCGCAGCCCGTTCCTCATTCCTCATTCCTCATTCCACATTCCCAAAAGGCCTACCATAAGGCGCAATTAACATTCCTGGGCACAGGCACATCCACCGGCGTCCCGCAGATAGGCTGCCAATGCCCCACTTGCACCTCCGACGACCCACGCGACAAACGCCTGCGCGCCAGCGCACTCGTCCAAACAAGACACACCGGCATCCTCATAGACTGCGGCCCCGACTTCCGCCAACAAATACTACGCGCCGGCTCCCCGGCACTCGACGCCCTCCTGGTCACCCATAGCCACTACGACCACGTAGGCGGCATAGACGACCTGCGCCCATACTGCAACATCCCGGCACTGCGACACGGCACCACCGGACCCTTCCCCGTATACTGCAGCGAAGACGTCGCACACGACCTGCGCACACGCGTCCCATACTGCTTCGCCAGACACCTATACCCCGGCGTACCCACCTACGACATACACATCATCGAACCATACAAAGAATTTCATATCAACCGAATACGCATACTGCCCGTCACCGTCATGCACGCACGACTGCCCATACTCGGATTCCGCATATACACATCCGACAACGCCCACAGCCTCGGATACATCACCGACTGCAAGACACTGCCACAACAATCCATAGACGCCCTGCGCGGCGTAGACACCCTCATCATCAACGCCCTGCGACACAAACCCCACATGTCCCACATCAACCTCGACCAAGCCCTCGCCCTGATACAAGACATCAACCCGCGCCGAGCCTACCTCACCCACCTGAGCCACGACATGGGCACCCACGCCGCCACCGCCGCCACCCTGCCGCCAAACGTCAACATCGCCACAGACACCCTACGCATCACACTACCCTAACCCAAACCCTTCGCCGAAAAAAAATAATTGGCCGTTTGCCGGATAATGCGTACATTTGCACAATACATATATTATATAAGACCTTAGTATAAGGCAACAACACAACCGGACACAAAAAAACGGCTTATATGCCCCAAAAACACTCAGACACATGAAAGCAACATCGACACTACTGGCAGGCGTCATCATACTCGCCATGGGACTGATACTGATAATATGCCACAACACCATCACCGGGTCAGGCATAGTCACCGCAGGCGGCATCATATTCGTGATTTCGGCACTGGTAGACATAGTACTATACATCGGCGGGCGCAACCGCGAAGGACAGCAACGCAAGCGCGGCGCCGCCCTCGTCTTCGGATGGATAGTAAGCGTGGCCGCACTACTGCTGGGTATCAGCATGTTCGTGTTCAACGACACCTTCACACAACTCATCGCCCCGATGTTCGGCATCCTGGTACTGCTGGGCGCCCTGGTGCAACTATGGATACTGACCTACGGCACACGTCCCGTGCGCATGCCGCTGTGGCTATACACCATACCCGGCCTTATGGCCATATGCGCCATCCTGATATTTGTCGGCGGATACACCGATTCGACAGTCAACATCCTGACAGGCAGCGCACTCACCATATTCGGCCTCGGCGGTTTTGTCGAGAGCGCACTCCTGGGGCTTGCGCGACGCCGCATGATGCACGACCAAGCCCGACGTGATGTCATCGAAATTCAACCCCACGATGACAGGCGCTGAGCCACGCGCCGCCGCATCCTATCCCTGGGTGTGGTTCGACCTCGACGACACCATCTGGAATTTCACCGACAACTCCTTAGAGGCGCTGGCCCAACTCTACGAGGCCGAGCACCTAAACCGCTGGTGGGCAGACGTAGACAGCTGGCGCGACAACTACCATCACCACAATACGATGCTGTGGGCACTATACACCCCCGGGAAAATAGACCGCGACACCCTGCGGCGCGAACGCTTCCGCCGCCCACTGCTGGACGCCGGAGTCGATGCAACCACTGCCGACGCCATCGCCGAGCACCTCGACAGCGAATACCTGCGACGCCTGGCGCTGCTCCCCAACGTCATAGAAGGCGCACACGCCACACTCAAAGCACTACGCGCCGCCGGATGCCACATAGGCATACTCTCCAACGGCTTCAAAGACACACAGCAACAAAAACTGCGATCCTCGGGTCTCGATGCACTGGTAGACCTGGTAGTACTCAGCGACGACATCGACGTCAATAAACCCGACCGCCGAATATACGACTACGCACGACAACGCGCCGCCGCCCTCTACCCCGAAATACCATGCACCCCCCGCGACTGCCTTATGGTAGGAGACAACGCCGACACAGACATCCGCGGCGCACTGGATGCCGGATGGGACGCCATATGGCTCAACCCCAACGGCACACCACGACCCGACGCCCCGGCCAACCGCGCCCGCAACATCCCAAGCCTCCAAGCACTCCTCCAACAATAGAAACACAAAAACATCGAAAACATAAAAGCCGCGAAAAATAACAACAACAAGAGCAATGGCGGCCCCCCATAACTCCCATAATTCCCATTACTCCCCCCACTCCCATAATTCCCATAGCTCCCATAATTCCCCCCCTCCCGCAAAATCCAAACCACTCCAAACCCATAAAACCCAAAAAATCAAAGAAATTTCTCCAAAAATGCGTGCCGAATCAAAAAAAATTACGATATTTGCAGTCGAAAAATACGAGACGAGCGCGACATCCCCGCAAGACTTAGTGCCGCGCCCGGTTCATTAACGCGCTAATCAACTGAATATAATAACATAAACAAAAAACGTAACAATGACTAAAGCCGACATCGTTAACGAAATTTCGAAAACCACAGGCATCGAAAAAGCCAACGTGCTCGAAACAATAGAGAAATTCATGGAAGTAGTTAAGGACTCACTCGCCAACGGCGAAAACGTGTACCTCCGCGGCTTCGGTAGCTTCATCATCAAAGTACGCTCCGAAAAAACAGCCCGCAACATCTCCAAGAACACCACCATCATCATTCCCGAGCACAAGATCCCCGCATTCAAGCCCGCCAAGGTCTTCATGCAGGAAGTTAAGGACAAATAAGACGCCTGAGAGTGCGAAAGCACTGCGGACAACCCGCAATGCACCTTAGCACGCCAAAACGTATACACTAACCAAAATCCAAAAACAGACACAATGCCCAGCGGAAAAAAGAGAAAAGGCCACAAGATGGCCACGCACAAACGCAAGAAACGTCTGCGCAAAAACCGTCATAAGAAGAAATAAGACGGCTCCGGCGGCATAATACGCCGGGGAAGATACAGTAGGCGGCGCATGCGCCGCGCTGTAGTCACAAAAGGACAAGCCGTAACGCGGGGGAAAGCACGGCAAACCACAGGGTAGAGCGGTATCGATGACGACACACAACGCTCCCCGACGGTTGGCCGGACACCTCGGCCATACGGCTTGCCTTTTTTCATTTTCTTATGCCGGGGTCGGCAAAGTCCAAAGAGCCCAAAGAGCCCAAAGAGCCCAAAGAGCCCAAAGAGTCCGGAATACCCGGAGACCACGCCGCCTATCATGGCCATAACAGCTATAATAGCCATAACAGCCATAAATAGCCGATACGGCCGCCACAGCGTCCCTGCGCCCCCCGGCAAATGTAACACCAAACCATAAACCACACACGATGAAAAGCGAACTCGTCATAGATGTACAGCCCTCCGAAGTGTCCATAGCACTGCTGGAAGACTCGCGCCTGGTATCGCTGCAAAAGGAGGCCCGCAATATCGCCTACGCCGTAGGCGACATTTACAAGGCCAAAGTCCGCAAGCTGCTGCCCGGCCTCAACGCCGCCTTCGTCAACGTGGGTTATGAAAAAGATGCTTTTTTACACTACTTGGACCTCGGGCCGCACTTCGCGTCCTACTCCGAGTTCATGTCCAAGCTGCTGGATGACAAAAAACGCATTCCACAGCTTTCACGCCAAAAAATCCTGCCCGACATAGAAAAACAGGGCAAAATCGCCGACCAACTCGAAGCCGGTCGCGAAATCATGGTGCAGATAGTCAAAGAGCCTATATCCACCAAAGGCCCGCGACTGACCACCGAGCTATCGTTCACCGGACGCTACATGGTGCTGATACCCTTCCAAGACAAAATTTCCGTATCACAGAAGATTAAGTCCGGCGAAGAGCGTATGCGCCTGCGCCAGCTCCTGGAAAGCATCAAGCCCAAGAACTTCGGCGTCATCATCCGAACCTCCGCCGAAGGCAAGCGCGTGGCCGAGCTCAACAACGAACTCAAAACCCTGCTCAAATGCTGGGAAGACGCCCTGGCCAAGACACAACGCGCCAAAGCGCCCGCACTCGTCTTCGAAGAAGAAAGCCGCATCGTCGGAATGCTCCGCGACGTCTTCTCACCCTCCTTCGAAGCCATATACGTCAACGACGCCGAGACATACGACCAGATACGCAATTACGTGGCACTCATCGCCCCCGAACGCGTAGACATCGTCAAGCTCTACGACAAACCCGAGCCAATCTTCGACACCTACGCCGTTACACGCCAAGTCAAGGCCTCCTTCGGCAAGACCGTATCCTTCAAGGCCGGAGCATACATCATCATCGAGCACACCGAAGCACTCCATACCATAGACGTCAACTCCGGCAACCGCACCAAAGCAGACACAGACCAGGAAACAAACGCCCTGGACGTCAACCTGCGTGCCGCCGACGAAATTGCACGACAACTGCGCCTGCGCGATATGGGCGGCATCATAGTCGTCGACTTCATAGACATGGCCAAAGGCGAACACCGCCAGCAGCTCTACGAGCACATGAAAGAAGTCATGGCCAACGACCGCGCACGACACAACATCCTGCCGCTAAGCAAATTCGGCCTGATGCAAATCACGCGCCAACGCGTGCGCCCCGTGCTCGACATCACCACCACCGAGACCTGCCCCTCATGCTTCGGGAAAGGCGAAATACAACCCTCGCTGCTGTTCACGGACACCCTCTACGAGAAGCTCCATTACATGATTGACGACCTCGGCATCAAAGACTTCACGCTCTACGTCCACCCCTATGTCGAAGCATACCTGCGCAAAGGATGGCTCTCAAGCCTTTACCGACGCTGGCGCCGCAACCTCGGCGTCCGCTTCGGCCTCGTCCCCGACCAGTCGCTGGCCTACCTGCAATACCGCGTCGTGGACAAAGAAGGCAACGCCATCGACCTCAAGCAGGAAAAAGACACACAGCAAAGCAGCGTAGCCAAGACACGACGACGCCAAGACGCCGCACGCGCCGAAGCCGAAGACGCCGCGCCCGAAAAAGCCGAAAAAGCCAAGAAACCAAAGGCCGAAAAGACTGAGAAAACCGAGAAGCCCAAGGCCGAGAAGCCCGGCAAGACAGCCAAGGCATCCGAGACCCCGAAATCCCCCAAGAAAGAGAAAAAATCCGAGAAAACAAGCGGCACGGACACGCCCAACGTAAAAACCGCGCCCGCCGAGACATCCGCCGCGTCTGCCGCCGCACCCGCACCCGCCGAAGCTCGAATCACCGCCGAGGACGACGCATCCTCCGCACGCTCCGACGTCGAAGCCAAGGACAAGCCCGGACGAAACAAACATCGCCGACGCAGCTCGCGCGCAAGAAAGCAGGCCGCAGCCCCGACAAGCTCGGAGAACTCGGAGAATTCAGAGAACTCGGAGAAATCCAAAACATCCAAGAAATCAGAGGCCAAGCCGACAGCGTCAGAAGCCAAGCAGACCTCAACCACCGCGTCCAAGTCCGCAGACGACCCGACGCAACAATAGCATCAACCATAACCCCAATTGCGATACACAACACGGAGGCGCCCGGCTCTAATGCCTGACGCCTCCGCTTTTTTTCACCGAACACCCGAAAGATACTGCCTCAAAACAACAGACTCAACAGAAAAGGCATAATGACTAATTACCCCCAAGGTCAACGGTTTTGGGATAGGGTTTCAGCCAATATGTTTCAGTAATAGGGTTTCAGTAATAGTGTTTCAATAATAGAGTTTCAGTCAGTGTATCTGAGTCGATTTTGCTCAAGCCGGTGATTTTGGCCCTCGTGTCGTGGCATACACCTATCCCCAAAAACTCTCGAAGCGTACAAAAATAAATGAAAGCCGTAACAAAAAAACACTAACGAAATGCGTGTGCATCAACCATTTTTTTGTAACTTTGCACGCGAATAGTGCTTATACGATTTTCATAGCACTACAACTATGAGCACTTGCCTGATAATTATTCACCTAAAAAATAAAAAGGTAGACAACCTACCACTTACTTAACTTACCACATGAAAAAGCTCCTGACGTTAATAGCCATGGCGCTACTTCTGCCGATAGGCACCTACGCCGCGACATACATCAAAGGCAAACAGGTGGCAACCATCGACCGAATGTACCAGTTTGTCAAGTCCAAAAACCCCGGTTTCGACCGCGAAATCGCCGTCCAAATGTACAAGATGGGCGAAAAATACGGCATACGCGGCGACATTGCCCTGTGCCAATCCTGTATCGAGACCGGATGGTTCAAATATACCGGCGGCACTGCAGTGACCCCCGACGACCACAACTATTGCGGCCTCGGCGTCACCCAGAAAGGCAAAAAAGGCTGCCGATTCGCCACCGTAGCTCTGGGCTGCGAAGCCCAAATCCAGCACCTTTTTGCATACGCGTGCAAAGATGCGCTGCCATACCCGAAGGTAGATCCGCGATTCAACTACGTGAACCGCGGCTGCGCCCCCACCTGGGAGTCCCTCGGCGGCAAATGGGCCTCAGCAACCAACTACGGCACACAAATCCTCGCGGTATACAACCAAATGATGGCCTTCAACGTGGCCAACCCCACGCTGAAAGCCTCCAAAACCTCGCTGAGCTTCACCGTCGAGAAAGGCAAAGTCTCGTCAGCACAAAGCGTCACCATCACCGGGTCCAACCTCTCGTCCAAAATCGTGTACAACGCCGCATCCAAAATGGCCTCCGTGACCACCTCCGGATGGGACGACTACACAGGCGGCACGATGTCCATCAAGGCTGACGCATCAGGCCGGGCCGCAGGCTCTTACGAGACATACGTGGCCGTACAAAGCGGCTCGGGCAGCAACCTCAAGCGCGTCGAAATCAAGGTATACATCACCGTCACCGAACCCGCAGCAGCGCCCTCGCTGAGCGCCACACCCGGCTCGCTGACACTTAGCGCCACTCGCGGACAATCCAACCCCACAGCCACCATTTCGGTCAAGGCAGCAAGCCTGACAAGCGATATCAGCTACAACAGCAGCACCTCGACATTCACCGTCGCACCGGCCTCCGGATGGAATGCCCGCACCGGCGGCAACCTCATCGTCACCATGGACGCCTCCAAGAGCGCCGGCAACTACAGCGGATACGTAGCCATCTCCGGCGGCGGTGCCTCACGAGTACAAGTCAACATCTCCGGCACCATCACCGAACCCGCAGCCAATCCCACGTTAAACGTCTCACCCTCGACACTGACGCTATCCTGCACACAGGGCGACGCCAACCCCACGGCCACTGTCACCGTGAGCGCCTCCAACCTCACCTCCGGACTGATATATGACATCAACGGCAACGGATTTACCGTCACTCCGCAAAGCGGATGGAACGGAAGCACCGGCGGACGCCTCACCGTGGCTCTGGACGCCTCCAAAGCCGCCGGAACTTACAACGCCACACTGACCGTCAAAGGCGGCGGCGTCACCACACGCAACGTCACCATCACCGGCACCATCAAGGACAAAGGCACAACTCCCGACCCGACACCCTCCACCGAACTAAAGCTCAAAGAGGTCTGGAACCTGAGCACCACAGCCAATACCGCCACGGACTGGTCCGACAAATTGCGCAACTTCGACTACTGCGACGGATACCTCTACGCCATATACAACAACTCCGAAGTCATCGTTCTGGACGCACGCACGGCAATGAAGGTCGGCACTCTTGACAAAGGCTCGGTAGTGACCGGCGGAACACTCGCGCTATGCGATGTACGATGCTTCGAAGGCAAGATCTACGCCTGCAACCTTGCCGCCTCCGGCAAGGAACTCCGCATATACGTCTGGGACAATAAAGACTCGCAGGCAAGACTGTTTTACAGCACCACCGACCTGCAAGGAGCGGCTCGCTTAGGCGACTGCATGGAAATTGTCGGCAACGAAAACGATATGTGGTTTGCATTCTGCAACGACGACGGCACAACGACACGCATCGTTGAGTACCACCGCGCCAACGGGTCGTGGACAGCCAAATGCACCAACGCCACCGCCAACGGCGCACGCCTGGCCAGCGGCATCAGCTCGCGCGTACTTCCCACCGGCAACGGATACTGGATTGACGGACAGGGCATACTGCCCACCTTCTGCAACCTCAGCGGCGTCAAGCAATACGCCCTCACCGGCGAAAGCGTACTACAAGGCAACGCCTGTAAGGAATTCGTCTACGGCGGCCGTAAATACATGTTCGTCACCACATATCTCAACAAGAGCGCCGCTTCCATCGCCGACGGCACCATGCGCCTGTACGACGTCACCGACGGCTACGACAAAGCAAAAGCCATGGGCGACTATCCCGCCAACGGCCTCGGCGCCACCCGCAACATCTCATTCACCGGAGGCATCGAATACAATGTCGCTTCATGCCAGGGCATCGAAGCCTGGGTGATGATTACCGGTCAGGGCCTTGCATACTACAGCTCATGCACCACAGGTCCGGTAAACCCCGAGCCCGGACCCAATCCCGAACCCAATCCCGAGAAGCCAGCGTCACTACCCACTATGTTCAGCACCGACTGGGAGTACAGCTCCGCACAAGGCACCTCGACATCCTATATGAACCCCTCGAATGTCAATACGCGCAATATGGTGCTCAACGGCGACAACCTGTACGTACTGCAACGCAGCAGCGACGATGCCAATATCCACATTGTGAATGCCGAAACCGGTGTACAGAGAGGCACACTGGACAACGGCAGCATCGCCGCCGACACATATCGCTATTTCTCCGTGGCCAATCTCTCGGGCACCATAGTGGCCTGCAACGCAGCACTGAACGCCGCCTCTACCCTCAAGGTCTATGCCTGGAACGGCGATAACGCCACACCCGCGACAATCCTCAGCACCACCAACCACGGCGGCCGCGCAGGCGACCTGATGTGCGCCTCCGGCACCATCAACAACGGCAAACTCTACTTCGCATCCAATACCGGGTACGCCGGCAAAGTGTATGTGTACACCGTCACCAACGGCACGGCCAACGCCACTCCGCAGGTGATTACACTCAAAGACGCCTCCGGCAAAGACTTTGACCTGGGCGGCGGATTTGCAGTCATCGAAATACGCGTAGACGAACAAGGCCGCATCCTGGCCAGCGGCAAAGGCGGCGCCACAGCCCTATTCAGAGCCGACGGCACACATATCGAGTCTATGAAAAATACGGCAGTCGGCGACAACACCTACGGCAGCAGCTGCCAGATGTTCGCGTTCGGCGACTACACCCTCGCCGCCTCCGTGACCTACGCCACCGGCGTCAAGGGCGGACGCCTCAACCTCATAGACGCCACCAACGGCCTGTCCAATGCCTCGCTGATACACGAATATCCGGCGCTGAGCAGCGCAACGGGCGCATCGAACAGCACCTTCGTAAGCACGGCCATAGCACGTGTCAATGGCGCTAAAATCAACCTATGGGTACTCGTGCCGGGGCAGGGCATAGCCAAGTACACTGCTGCGGCCACCTCCGGGTCGACCTCGGTGAATGACTTCGCAAACGCCGCCGACCGAATGACCATAGCGCTCGAAGGCCGCACCATCCGCGTACTCGGCGTCGAAAAAGCCAATATCGCCGTGTACACCCCCACCGGAGCACTTGTGGCCTCAGCCAATGCAGACACCGTAGATGCAGGCAGCCTTGCACCCGGCATCTACGTGGCAACCGCCGTCAGCGCCGATGGACAACGTGCAGCCGCACGCGTGCTTGTGCGCTAAATCCCGACTACACATTCTATTCCCTATATAACGACACAGGGCGTCTCCGGATATTCTCCGGCGGCGCCCTGTCTTTTTTGTAAAGTTCTTTTGTAAAGTATAGATGTAAAGTATAGACCCCGCGTCTTTCGTATCCCATACGGAGATATTGCTGCACATAGCAATATGTAAAACACATGTAATACAGCAACCGTCTTGTTTATAGAAAGATAACAGCATTATTGGCGAGTTGTTAATACTAAACATTGTTAAATATTGCAATATATTTTGCATTTACGAGATTTACGGCGTAACTTTGTACACGAAGACCGGTTGTAGGATCGGGCAAGAGAGCATAGTATCGTGTCCTCCTGTCGTGTTTTCGAGCTGACGACGCATAGTTGCGGCGAAAGCTTTTTCCGAATTGTTCCCCCACCCCACCCGGCGGGCATACTCTTATGGCTCGGGCATATACCCCTCCCGTAAACACCACTCTGACATACGATTGCGTCCTTCGCAACACACACTCCTTTCCGCCGACGCGGAAAGAATGCCGTACAAGCCGAACACTTGTACGCATAGCAGAAACTTCCAAAAAAAATTAACAACAAAAAACCTTAATACATATGATAAATACGGGGTTCCAAAAAAGTCTGACGGGACTTCAATCCAAGATGCTCAACTTTGCGTACACACTGACCTCCAACCGCGACGACGCGCAGGACTTGACGCAAGACACGACACTCAAGGCGTTGACCAACGAAAAAAAAGTATGCGACGAATATCAACTTCAAGGGCTGGGTATTCACAATAATGCGCAACATATTCATTAACGGATACCGCCGCAAAGCGCGTTCGGGCGTGATATCGGAAACTGCGGACGCCCCGGCACGCATAGACTTGGCACAAGACAGCTCGGCCGAAAGCCCCGAAGACGTTTATGGCGCCAAAGAAATCACGCAGGCCATCAACACCTTTCCCGAAGAATACAGGCGCCCCTTTGCGATGCATATTGCCGGATACAAGTACTCCGAGATAGCCGAGAAGACAGGCTTGCCCTTAGGCACAGTCAAGTCGCGCATATACGCGACACGCAAGCGTTTGCAGAAGCAACTCTCCGATTACAAATAAACTCTCCGCCAAGTGCTGCGGCGTGCATCGACGTAAGTCCCTAAGGTCCCTAAGGTCCCTAAAGTCCTTAAGGTCCCTAAGGACCCTAAGACCCCTAAGCTCCTTGGAATAATTCCACACTCCGCATTTACATCTGCGTGCCGCTTTGCGAGCAAGCAGATGTACAGTTGCACGTTAGCGAAAAAACGCGTAAATTTGCATAAACCCATTACACGACTTATGTCTTTTTACGCACGATATGGCAAACGTGCCATAGACACCATATTTTCGGTGTTGGCACTCATAATATTATCCCCAATATTGATATTGGTTGCGGCGATGCTGTTTTTCAGCTACGGCTGCCGCAATCCCTTCTTTCTGCAACAGCGTCCCGGACGCCACGCCAAGATTTTTAAGATAGTGAAATTCAAGACGATGTCCGACCGCCGGGATGCCGATGGCGAATTGCTGCCCGACGAGCAACGTCTGACACGTTTGGGGCGTTTTGTACGCTCGACATCCTTGGACGAACTGCCACAGCTGGTCAACGTTCTTGTCGGGGATATGAGCCTTATAGGCCCGAGGCCGCTATTACCCAAGTATTTGCCGCTATATTCGCAGCGGCAGGCGCGTCGCCACGAGGTGCGTCCCGGCATCACAGGCTGGGCACAGTGCCACGGGCGCAACGCCATATCCTGGGGGCAAAAATTCGAGCTTGACGTATGGTACGTAGACCATATTTCGCTGAAGACCGACTTGTCGATTGTATGGACAACGGCAAAGAAAGTGCTTAGGCGAGCCGACATATCATCGGCCACCTCGGCAACCATGGAAGCCTTCGACGGCCACAACTGATACCGGCAGTATGTCAAAGCAACAAATCCCTGTCGCTGCGGGCGCAATATATTGCGCTCTTACAGAGATTTATGGTTTTTTACACGCCGTCCTACCGGGTCGTTGTCTTGCTCCCTTGCAGAATTCCGGCGTAAAAATTGAGCAACGCCTGTCGCACCTGCGATGCCGACCAATAACGCAGCACGTGGTCGCGACAATGTCCGGCCATGCGTGCACGCACACTGCTGTCGCGCAGCGTATCCATGGCTGCCTCCAGAGCCTTGGCATCGCCGGGAGCGACAATGACGCCATTGTAATGATTCTCGATAATTTCGCGCGAGCCGTTGATATCCGTCACTATTGACGGCAATCCCATGGCTCCGGCTTCCAAGACTACATTAGGGAACCCCTCGCGGTGCGAAGGAAACACAAAGGCGTCTGCCCCGACGAGGTACGGCCGCACATCGGCCTGCTCGCCAAAGGCGCGTATGCCCGGGTGCGAGGCTATGGTGTCGCGAGTATCCTTGTCCAACGGGTCGAGGTCATCCTCGGTGCGTCCCACCAGCCATAGTCGTACGCCGTGGTCCTTGTCGTAGACGTCCGCGAACGCCCGAACCAATTCGGCTATGCCCTTGTCCGCCACGAGCCGTCCCACAAAGACATACACCATAGAAGCTTCCGGGTCGTCCCGGCGAAGGGTCTTTGCAGTCTGCCGCACGCCGGGGTCTTCCGGGTTGTAGTATTCGGGGTCGATGCCACGCACATTTCCGTGTCCCAATATGACCATGGACCGGCGAGTGATGCCGCCGCGCACCATATCATCGCGCACACCGCGCCCTTCGGGATTGATGACAGTGGCGCAACTACACAGCAGACGATCCATAGCCTTGAGTATCGAGCGCTTAAGTCCGTGCGAAGTCGGCCATATCAGCCCGGTGAAAGTATGCATGCGGTTGGGTACGCCGGCCAAACGCGCGGCGAGCATACATATCAGGCCGGCCTTGGGCGTCATCGAGTGTACGAGCCAAGGCCTCTCGCGACGCATAAGCCTATACATACGCCACAGCGAGCGTAAGTCGCTCAGCGGCGCAATGTGCCGCTGCATGGGTACGCCTATCGTGCGCACACCGGGGAGGTGCGACATGCGCTCCAGTGCTTCGTCAGGATTTGACACAACCACAATATCGTATTTATCAACGAGATACGGCAGCATTGGCGCACAAAAAGATTCCAGCGAACTGCCGATGGTAGTAGCACGTATAATTTTAGGTTTTGAACCTTCCGAGACTTTGGATCTTTTCATAATAGCAGGGCTCTTTGGTCGAATGTTGCGGCGCCACTTTCCCCGAGAACACCCGAAGGAGTGTCAAAATAGGTGTCCGTGCACCTTAACGACAAGGGCGCGAGATGTCATCAAAGGATTATTTACCTGCAATCCGGTATAATATCATTATACTGCGCGGGCGTAATGTATTGCGCCCCTACATTGCATTACTATTATGACACACGCTCCCTATGACGCTGCTGTCGATGCAAAGTTAGCGCTTTTAGGCGGCATATACAAAAAAAGCAGGGAAGTCGTATGACTTCCCTGCCAAGCGCTGTAGCGGGACCGAGAATTGAACTCGGGACCTCCGGGTTATGAATCCGACGCTCTAACCAGCTGAGCTATCCCGCCGTTTTGTGAGTGCAAAGTTAAGCACTTTTTTCGGCCCGGCCAAATATTTTGCAGCTTTTTTTGTTTTTGTAGAGTCAAGTGGTCGGTTTTTTTATTCTTGCGACATTGTGCAAAAATTCGTACCTTTGCGCGTTATGGCACGTAAGAGAAAAAGAGTCCTGTTTATCACCGGGCCGCTGAACGGCGGCGGTGCCGAACGCGTCCTGGTAGACGTACTACGCCATTGGAATCGCAGGCGTGCCGACGTAGACCTGTTGCAGATCGTGGGCGGCGGCATTCTCGACGCACAGGTGCCGGAATGGGTTGGCCGCTTGTGTGCCTGGCCGGGATACTGCCGCGACTTTTCGGTGGCGTACAATCTCAGTCGGCGCCTGCATGTGCACGGACCGCTGCGGCACCGACTTCGCCAAGCCTGTGGCGGCAACCTCGACGGGTATGACGCCGTGGTCAGCTTTCTCGAAGGCCTGCCGCTGTTGTGCCACGCTCTGATTGCGCCCCGTTCGGCTGTGAATGTCTCGTGGGTACACTCGGACATCTACACCGCGCCATACGAGCTATCGCAGTTCGGCTGCGAACGGCGCGAACGCCGTGCTTATACAGCCATGGATGCCGTTGTGGGTGTCAGCGATGGGGTTGTCAATGCCTTCCGCCGTCGTTTTCCCTCGCTTAAGACGATCGAATTGTGCACTATATACAATCCCGTGGATGCCGAGGCGATATGTACGCAGGCGGCTGTCGCCCCTTTGGACTTTGAAGGCGGGCATCGCGACGGGGTCTTTGACATCGTGGCCGTGGGACGTCTCACCGACCAAAAGCGCTTTGACCGCCTTGTGCGCCTTGCGACAGCCTTGCCGGGGCATACTTCGCGCCGTTTTCACATCACTATAATCGGCGACGGAGAATTGCGCGACAACCTGCAGCAGCAGATAGACGCCGCCGGTGTGAGCGACAGCGTCACCCTTGCCGGATATGCCGCCAATCCCTACGGGCGTATGTCTGACGCCGACCTACTGGTATCGTGTTCCAATAGCGAGAGTTTCTCTCTGGTGGTAGCCGAAGCCATGGTGCTGGGAGTGCCGGTACTGGCAACGCGCACGGCCGGGCCTTCCGAGCTTATAGGCGAAGGGACACGTCCCAGGGGCTTGCTGTGCGGACATGCAGACGAGGACATCCTCACCGGAGTCCTTGCGGTAATGGACGATTACGACCTTGCACGCCGCCGTGCCGATGAGGCTCACCGCTACGCCCTGGCGACATTCGCGCCCCGCACCATCCTTTCACGCATTTACAACCTCCTCGAAGTCTGAGATATGGGCCATTCGCTGTTGTTTGCATATCACGACCATATAGCGATGATGAGGCTGGTACTCAGTATTATCGGCTGGATATTTGTGATCACCTCCATTTCGCGCAAGCATAATATTAATGCACCGGTATTGTGCGGAGTACTGACTTTGGCTTTTGCAATATCATGTGCAACCATCCCTCTGGATATGAGTGCGTGGTGGGAAGACCACGTGGTGTATTCGTACACCTATATGGGACATGGAGAGCGATATGCCAATGACCCGTTCTTCACATTCTTCACCAATATGGTGCGTGCCACCGGGTTGCCTTTGAGCTGGTACTTCGGGCTGATAGCTGCGTGGTACGTAGGCGCTTACTGGCTTGCCTGCCGCATCATGACACGCGGTCGGGCGCAGGCGACGCTGCTTGTAATGATAATGTGCAGCTCGTTCTTCATAGCTTATGGCGTGAATACCCTGCGTGCCGGCATGGCCGTTTCAACGGCCATACTGGCGATAGCAATGTATTCGCGCAGCCGTATTTGGGCAGGCGTCTTGGCGCTGATAGCCATCAATATCCACTTCTCGGTGGCATTGACCGTATGCGCCTTCGGATTGGCTTTTGTCCTCAAAAACCCAAAATGGTGCTTGGCATTGTGGTGTCTGTGCCTGCTACTGTCTTTCGGCATGGGTAATACGGTGCAAGACATGCTTGCCGACCTCGTAACCGATGAGCGAGCCAAGTATCTCGAGACGGAGATTTCGAAGCAAGCCGGGTTCAATCCTGCGGCGGTAGCCTTGCTCAAAAAAGGCTTCCGCTGGGATTTCGTCGCGTACTCGCTGCTGCCCATCGTAGTTGGGTGGTATTATATATATGTCAAGAAGTTTGAGGACGGAATGTATAAGCACCTGTATTGTACGTACATTATCGCCAACTCCGTTTGGCTGTTGGTGATAGGAGCGTTCTTCACCGATCGCTTCGCCTACCTGTCATGGTGTCTGAACCCGATACTTCTGATGCTGCCGCTGTGCCGTGCACGGCTTTTCGCGAACCAAAATATGGCGGTGGTGGCCACACTTGCTATGACGATATTAATTGCATACTTCATATAAATCGCAAATATAGTAAAATTAGTGACGTAATGAATATACTATTTTACAGCAGACACACGTTTGATCCGCAATTTGGTGGTATAGAAAGAGTTTCTGATATGCTAGCGACGGAATTGGCGCATCGAGGGCACAATGTTTCGGCGCTAATACTCATTGCAGATAAGGCGAGTATGGTTGATACAGCGTATAAGGTAATCCATATGCCTGCGTCCTTACAGACGGATGACGAAAAAAAACGCTTTATAACGAAGGTGATTAGTGACAACAGAATCGAAATAGTCATCAATCAATATGCATTGTGTTATCCGGAGACTTCGTTGATTCCATACGGATTGAATAATTGTGCGTTTGTCAGTGTCTTGCATTCTAATCCGAAGCTGATGTTAGCAAATTTCAACGATATGAATAAATTGCTTGCCAGAAATAAGGCTGAGCGTTTTGTGCGAATACTATTGAACCCGTTGTTGCGTCTTAGGTATTATAATAAGCGTGCCCGATATTATCAATGGCTTTCATCCAATTCTGACGCGGTTGTTTTGCTGTCCAGTGGTTATCGTCATCAATTTAAGGCTCTCGGCAATGCGATTGCGATACCTAATCCTGCGGTCGTAGAGACATATGGCGATTTCGGAGAAAAAGAACATATAGTGTTATATGTCGGTAGGATGGATCTTCCTCAAAAAAAGAATGGATAAACTTCTGCGTGTGTGGGCGTGCCTTCAAAATGATAGTAGAGCAAAAGGTTGGCGTTTGATACTTGTAGGAGATGGCCCGGATTTGTCCGCGATTAAGAAAATTGCCAAAGACTTGAAGTTGAAAGATGTCAGCTTCGAGGGTCGCCAAAACCCAACTCCATATTATAAAAAGGCTGCTTTTGTATGCTTAACCTCAAATTATGAAGGATTTCCTATGGTTTTGGCTGAAGCAATATCTCATAAGTGTATTCCAGTGTCTTTTGATAGCTACGAGGCGGCATCGGACATTATTAACGATGGCGTTGATGGCGTTCTTGTTAAGCCCTTTAATATCAATGGATATGCAGAACGGCTTGCGCAACTAATGGGAAATGAGCCCAAACGAGTTGCTATGGCCGAAAACAGCTATAAAAAATCAAACCAATTTGATTTATCGACTATTGCCGATAAGTGGGAGCAACTATTTCGTCAGTTGTCTAAACTGGGAAAGCGATAAGTAGCTAAAATCGTATTCCCGTTTTTTTGAGGGGGAGGAGGATTTTTTTGCGGTGGACGGAAATTCGGAGAATGGGATGCATCCGTATCAATATGTTTGACTGAGCGGCAGAAAGGCGGTACACATGCCGCAAAGCAGTGTATCAGGCTGACAGAACGGTTTTTGTGTCGAATGGCACGACGATTATTCTTCCGAAAAAAAGTGAAAAAGCGTGTCGATTGCTTGGTGCAAAAATACTATCTTTGCCGTATAGGCTGACGGGCGTTGTCCCGTTCTGGCCGGAGAGAGGTCTTCGCTTAACTTTAGGCCGCTCCGCCATATTCGCTACGGACGCGTCCGTGAAAGAATTTGGCAAAACACATAGCTGCAAGACGTAAAAAGCATAAACACAAGGCGTCAGATGCAGAGGCAGCCGTAGAGACGACAGAACGCAGAAACACAAAAAAACATAAAAACACGATTAACCTTATGAGAGAAAGACGATTGCTGCTGGGCGACGAGGCCATAGCCTTGGGCGCCGTACATGCCGGGCTTTCGGGGTGCTATGCATATCCCGGAACACCTTCGACCGAAATCACCGAGTTTGTACAGGGCGATGCGACGGCCCGGGCTCGCGGCATTCATTGCCGCTGGTCGTCCAACGAGAAAACCGCCATGGAGGAAGCCCTCGGAATGTCGTATATGGGCAAACGCGCCATAGTGTGCATGAAGCACGTAGGTATGAATGTCTGCGCCGATGCATTTGTGAATTCGGCCATGACCGGCACCAACGGCGGACTTGTCGTAGTGGCTGCCGATGACCCGTCGATGCACTCGTCGCAGAACGAGCAGGACTCGCGCTTTTACGGCAAATTTGCCATGGTGCCCGTGTTCGAACCGTCATCGCAGCAGGAAGCTTATGATATGATGAAAGACGCTTTTTGCATGTCCGAGGAATACAAAATACCGGTGCTGCTGCGCATAGTGACACGCATGGCCCACTCGCGTGCCGTAGTCGAGACCGGCGAGATACGCGAGCCCAACCCGATGCGCTATCCCGACAATCCCAAAGAATGGGTGCTGCTTCCGGCTGTGGCACGCCGTCGCAACGAGCGACTGACCGGTATGCAGAAAGATTTAGAGCGCCGATCCGAGGAATCCGAGTACAATAAATATATCGACGGGGCCGACACATCGGTGGGCATCATCGCCTGCGGCATAGCATACAATTACCTCATGGAAAACTTCAAGGACGGATGCCCGCATCCGGTGCTGAAGGTCTCACAATATCCGCTGCCGGTGAATGCCGTAAGGCGACTGGCCTCCAAGTGCCAATCGCTGCTTGTGCTCGAAGACGGCCAGCCGGTGGTGGAGGAGATGCTGCTCGGCGTCCTGGAGCAGAGCGTCCGTATCGAGGGACGTCTTTCGGGCGCCGTACCACGCACCGGCGAACTGACACCCGACAATGTCGCCTCCGCCCTCGGGCTCAAGAATGAAGAAGTGTTTGCGCCGTCCGAATTGGTGATGCCGCGTCCGCCCGCCTTGTGCCGGGGCTGCGGACACCGCGACATGTTTGCGGCACTAAACAATGTTCTGAGCGAGTACGCCAATCCGCGCGTCTTCGGCGATATAGGCTGCTATACACTCGGCTATCTGCCTCCATATCAAGCACTACACTCCGTGGTGGACATGGGCGCCTCAATCACGATGGCCAAAGGCGCTGCCGATGCGGGCCAGTGGCCGTCGGTGGCCGTCATCGGCGACTCCACTTTCACCCACTCGGGTATGACCGGGCTGCTCGATGCCGTCAACAGCAAGTCAAACATCGTGATAATAATCTCCGACAATCTCACCACCGGGATGACCGGAGGACAGGACTCGGCCGGAACGGGCCGCATAGAGAGCATCTGCCTCGGCATAGGCGTCGAGCCGGAGCACGTGCGCACGGTCATCCCTCTGCCTAAGAATATGGCCGAGATGGAAGATATTATCCGACAAGAAATCGAGTACCAAGGAGTGAGTGTCATCGTACCGCGTCGCGAGTGCATACAGACAGCTCGCCGCCACGCTAAACAAACCAAATAAATCGGGAGGACGACCCATGAATACAGACATAATACTTTCGGGAGTAGGAGGCCAAGGCATCCTCTCGATAGCAACAATAATCGGTGCCGCCGCTATCAACGACAACCTTTATATCAAGCAGGCCGAGGTGCACGGCATGAGCCAGCGCGGCGGCGACGTGCAGTCCAACCTGCGCATCAGCTCTACGCCCATAGCTTCTGACCTCATACCCTTGGGTAAGGCCGACCTCATCATCTCGCTCGAACCCATGGAGGCTATGCGCTACCTGCCGTACCTCAAAAAGGACGGATGGGTGATTACAAATACCGAACCTTTTGTCAATATTCCCGACTACCCCGACCTTGACACGCTGATGCAGCGCATCGAAGCGTTGCCCCACCACGTGGCGCTTGATGTGGCCGCGATTGCAAGCGAGGCCTCCTCGCCGCGCGCCGCCAATATCGTATTGTTGGGCGCCGCAGCGCCTTTCCTCGGTATCGACATCGCTAAAATCGAAGACGGCATACACTCGGTGTTCGCACGCAAAGGAGATGCCATCGTCGAGATGAACATCAAGGCCTTCCGCGCCGGGCTCAAGGTGGCACACACCCACATCAACGGGAACAATTGAGCACACTTCCACGAAAAACATCTATAACGTATGGAAATACCTTTTGACCGAAAGACTGTCGGCGAGGTGCTGCACAAGATGCACATCGCTCATGCCGGCGATGCCACCATCCGGCAGACCCTTGCCCTTGCCGAGGAACTGGAGAGAATCACGGGGCGTAAATTCGTACATCTCGAGTTAGGTTCGCCCGGACTTCCGGCATCTCGAATAGGCATCGAGGCCCAAAAACAGGCTCTCGACGCCGGAGTGGCAAACAAGTATCCCAATATAGCCGGCATCACCCCGCTCAAACAGCAAGCCTCGCGATTTGTCAAGGCCTTCCTCGGCATAGACGTAAGGCCGGAAAGTTGCGTGCCCACCGTGGGGTCCATGATGGGCACCTTTGCATCATTTATCCTGAGCACACACCTGCACGCCGACAAGGACACCATATTGTTTATCAATCCGGGGTTCTCGGTACAGCCGTTGCAAGCCAAAGTGCTGGGATACAAGACAGACGAATTTGATGTCCACGACTTCCGCGGCGATAAGCTGGCCCGGAAGCTCGAAAGCCGCCTTGCAAAAGGCAATATCGCCGCAATCATATATTCCAATCCCAACAATCCGGCGTGGATATGCTTCACCGATAGCGAGTTGGAACACATCGGCCGCCTGGCCACACAATACGACACGATAGTCCTTGAAGACCTCGCATATTTTGGCATGGACTCGCGCAAAAACATAGGACATCCGTTCGAGCCGCCGTACCAGAGCACCGTAGCGCGATATACCGACAACTACATACTACTTCTCTCCGCCTCCAAGATATTCAGCTATGCCGGCGAGCGTGTGGCCACGGCTGTGATCTCCGACGCATTGTTCGACCGCGAGTATCCCCATCTGAAGGAGACTCTCGGTATGGACACGCCCGGACGCACCTTTGTACACACCATACTGTACACCTTGTCCTCGGGCGTGTGCCACTCGGCACAGTATGCTCTGGCGGCAATGTACGAGGCCGCATGCGACGGAAAACTCGATTTCGTGACCGAAAACCGCGAATACGCCCGACGCGCTGCACGGCTGAAATCTATATTCGTGCGCAACGGCTTTCACATCGTATACGACAAGGACCTCGACCGGGACGTCAGTGACGGCTTCTTCTTCACAATAGGCCGCAAGGGCTTTACGGGTGACGACCTCGTCGACGAGCTCATCCACTACGGCATCGCCGCCATCTCGCTGCGTACCACCGGCAGCGAACAGCAGGGGCTGCGCATATGCACATCGATGCTCGGCGACGACGATTATCCACTCCTTGAAGAACGACTCGCAGCCTTCAACCGTAATTTTCCACAGGCATAATACACCATATATAATACACCATTGGCATAATAAGCCACAGACACAATACGCCACAGACATGAAAGCGAACTATATGACTGCCGCCGAGGCGGCCAAACTGGTCAAAAGCCACGACCGCGTGTACATCCAAGGCAGCACGTCCATACCGGAGGTATTGTTGGATGCCATAACGGCACGCCACGCCGAGCTGCAAGGCGTGGAGATGTATTCGGCCTTTGCTGTCGGCCGCCGTGACGCCCCGTATGCCAAGACCGAGTATCGAGATATATTCATCCCGCGCAGCCTGTTCATTTCCAACAGCATACGCAAGGCCGTAGACCGTGGCGAAGCACAAATCATCCCATGCTTCCTCGGCGAAGTCCCGGCGTTGTTCCGCGAGGGATACCTGCCGCTGGATGTCACCCTGCTCAACGTCTCGCCCCCCGACAAGGACGGCTATTGCAGCTACGGCGTGTCGGCCGACCTGGCATTCTCGGCCGTCGAATGTTCCAAGACTATCATCGCGCAGGTGAACAAGCAGATGCCCTACTCTTACGGCGACCCGCTCATACATATCAGCCGCTTCGATGCCTGTGTCGAAGTCGATGACCCGCTGGTCGAAGTGCCTACGGCCGTACCCAATGATGCCGAGCGCCGAATCGGCGGGCATATTGCCGAACTGATACCCGACGGTGCCACGCTGCAAATAGGCGTGGGCGGCATTCCCAATGCCGTGCTCGGGCGGCTGCGCGACCACCGGCATCTCGGCTTGCACACCGAGGCAATGACCGACGGCGTGCTGCCGCTCATCCAAAGCGGAGTGATAGACAACTCTCAGAAGGTGGTTATGCCCGGAAAGAGCGTGGCCAGCCTTGCCTTGGGCTCAAGGGCACTATACGACTTCATGGACTACAACCCGGACATTATATTCAAAGACGTAGCGTGGACCAACTACCCCTTCCGCATATGCCAAAACCCCAAGGTGATGTCCATCAATTCGGCCATCGAAGTGGACCTTACCGGACAAGTATGTGCCGATTCGATAGGCACGCGACTGTTCTCCGGCGTCGGCGGACAGCACGACTTCATGTACGGCGGCGCGCTCTCCGAGGGCGGCAAGACCTTTATAGCCATGACTGCGACCTCCGGCAAGGGCATCTCCAAGATCAAGCCGGTGCTCACCGAGGGCGCCGGAGTTGTCACCACCCGATTCCAGACCCAGTATGTGGTGACCGAATACGGCGCCGCCTTCCTCAAAGGCAAGGACTGCGCTCAGCGTGCCCGCGCCCTCATCGCCATCGCCGCTCCCGAGGCCCGCGAAGACCTCGAACGCGCCGCATGCCGGCGCTTCGGCTACCGCTTCCTCCGCGAAAAATAGCAGACACAAGTCCCGGCGGCAGATCCTCGCATGTAGCGCCGCCGGACGCCGGTGCCAAAATAACACCATATAGCCGTATTGCCGCACCGTTTGGCGCATTTCGGCTTGACAATATATCCGATTGGACGCCTTAAAAAAAATAATGACACATTGCACATCCGGATAAAAAATATACGTATATTTGCGACATACAATCCGACGGGCTGACCCCGAGGAAATAAACCAAATCTATCCTTTCTATAAACAAAACCAAAGTTCGTATGAAAAAATTCTACGCAACGCTTGCCATGGCCCTCGCCACCGTAATAGGGGCGTCGGCCGCGCCGGTCATCTATGCCTACCAGACCTGGCAGCATGGCAACGACAACTCCGTGACCGGGCCCATAAAGTTTGACCCGGAGACCGATCCTATCGATGTAACGCTGATAGCGGACCAGTCAAGACTGGGACAGTGCTACTGCGGCTTCTACTACAACTACAAGTGGTATGTGCAAGTGACACTCCCCGGCACACAGTCCACCATCGAGAGCTTCAGCACCATCGACACCGAGACCGGTGAGCGCACGCCCATATCGCTCACCAGCACCAAGTGCATCGACCTGACCTACGACTACACCACGAACAACGCCTACGGCATCTACAAGGGCAACAGCGCCCTGGCGACGCTGGACATAAACACCGGCGCAGTCAAGAAAATAGGCGATTTCACCGACTTGGCAGGCAACAAGTTTACCATGATTGCCCTTGCCTGCGACTTGGACGGACAGCTCTACGCAGTGAGCACCAACGACTCGTTCTACAAGGTCAATAAGACCAATGGTCGCGTGACCCTGGTAGGCGAATTGGGCGTCGATGCGGCCTTCGACCAGTCTATGACCTTCGATTACTCCACCGGCGTGCTATACTGGTACAACAACGGCAAATACGCCTTGTACACCATCGATACCAAGACAGGCAAAGCCAAAGGCATCAACAACATCCTGTACAACGGCGAATTCGACAGCCTCAACACGCTGATGATACCATATATCAATGTAGCCAAGGGAGCCCCCGACCGCGTCACCGGCCGCAGCGCCACCGTCTCGGGAACCTCTGTAAAACTTGCCTGGACTCTCCCCACCAAGGACGCCCAAGGCAACGCCCTGACCTCGCTCGAAGGCATCAAGGTGCTGCGCGACGGCACGCAAGTAGCCTCTTTGGACGCCACAGCCACGGAATACACGGACAATAACGTCTCCGAAGGCGGCCACGACTACAAGCTCGTGCCCTTCAACGCTGCCGGCGACGGCGGCGTGGACACCGACCCGCTACACGTGGTAGTCGGCGCCGATGTCCCGGCAGCCGTGGCATCCTTCAGTGCCGTCCAGGGCGACAACAAGGCCGTACTTAGCTGGACAGCCCCCACCAAAGGCCTCAATGGCGGAAGCTTTGACCCGGCAGGACTTACCGGATACGTAATCAAACGACGCATCTACGGCTCGCCCGACCAGACCGAAATCAAAATTTCCGATCCCTCGCAGACATCCTACGAGGACACCCCCGGATACGGACGCTACATCTACAGCATCGCTGCTGTCAACGACAAGGGCGAAGGCGCATATACCGAGGCTCCCACTGTTCTGGTCAAACCGGCCGACTGGATTGTCATGGGACAAGGCGATGCAGTGGCAGTGGTCGAGGATGGCAAGACATACAAATTCTACGACAACGGCGGCGAAGGCAATTACACCAACAACGCCAACGATCTGCTGACCATCAAGCCAGCCAACCCCAACAGCTATATACGAGTGCAATTCACCGAATTCGAAATCGACACCTTCGGTGATTACCTGATTATATACAACGGATTGGACGAAACCGCCCCCAAAATCGGCGAATTCAACAGCGAAGGCGGAGTGCCCGAGGCAATCAAAGACCTCCAAGCCACCAATGACAGCGGAGCCCTGACCTTCCACTTCACCAGCGACATCATGGACCGCCGCTTGGGTTGGGTCGCCACCGTCACCGCCGTGGAAGCCAAGGCCAATGACCTGGCAGCCGTCTCGGTAAGAGGCGAAAAATTCCCCACCACGAACAAGCTCGCAGAGTACTTCGTGAAAGTCACCAATAAGGGACGCAACGTGGCCAAGGATTACAAAGTGCAACTGCGCGATGCCGAAGGCAAGACCCTCGCAACAGTAGACGGAACCGAACTGGCACGCAACGCCGCGACCGAACTCAAGCTGCAATACACCTTTACAGAGGCCAAGAATACCACCGTCTCCGGATATGTGCTCTACGATGCAGACGAAGACGTGTCCAACAACTCGACAGCCGCACTTGCACTGAACATTGTTCCGGAAGGCAGCGAGCTGGTAACCATCGGCGCCGCCTCTCCCGATGACGTATCTGTAGTACCTACCACATTCTTGGCCAATCAGTCCGTATTTGAGGGCATCTACTACGCTTCGGACCTGGGCGAAAACGCCGGCAAGAAGATTGCGATGATATCCTTCCCATACGGCACCCTCGAAAGCGAATTCACCAATGTACCCATGCGCGTATGGCTGGGCGAAACCGAAAAGGCTAATCTCGAAGACGGAATTATTCCCGTCGGCCAACTCACCAAAGTCTTTGAAGGAACCATCGACGTCAAGCTCGACGACGAAGCCATGGCCTTCGCCCTCCAAAACGAGTACAAGTACAACGGCAAGAACCTCGTGGTGATGATCTACAAGACCGGAAAAGGAACCAACCTCGACGGCGTGGCATTCAAGGGCACCTACGGCAAGCCCGAGTCGCCGCTCAACACCCGCTTCGACAACAACGACGAAGTCGATGACGCAGAATACACCCTCGACCCCGAGAAGACAGATGAAACCTTCGGCTACGCAGCCACCTCTATAGTCCCGGACATTAACGTTCTCTTCATCCCCGGTGCCGGTGTCAACGACATCAGCGTGGACGGCTCCGCCTCCATCAAGGCCGCTGACGGCGCCATCATCGTGTCCGGCAACGCCGGTCAGGCATTGGCAGTCTATGCCGCTGACGGTAAGGCCGTATATGTCGGCGCCTCCGTGTCCGATGCCTCCGTGTCCGTAGTGCCCGGCGTATACATCGTACGTGCCGGCGCCACCACCGCCAAGGTCATCGTCAAGTAATCATCTACCGCATGTAATAGCGATAGACAACTTCCCCTAATAACAGTGGCCGTCATCCCGCAACAGGATGACGGCCACTTCTATATTTTGGACTGTCACATGGGGTGTGGAAAACTCCGGAGTTGGGAACAATGGGAACAATGGGAACAATGAGAATAGCGCATTATTCTCATTGTTCCCATTGCTCTTATGGTTCTTAGAGCTCCGGTCGAAGGGAACTCCGTGTGTGTCAGGCTATGGCTTATTTGCCGAGGGCGCAGCCTTTACATTTTTCGGCGATTTGGGTGAAGAAGTCGTTGCCCTTGTCGTCTACGAGGATAAATGCGGGGAAGTCTTCGACTTGGATTTTCCAGATGGCTTCCATGCCGAGTTCGGGGTATTCGAGGAGCTCGACTTTCTTGATGGAGTTCTGCGCGAGCACTGCGGCGGGGCCGCCGATGCTGCCCAGATAGAATCCGCCGTGCTTATGACATGCATCGGTGACTTGCTTGGAGCGGTTTCCTTTGGCAATCATGACCATAGAGCCGCCGGCGGCCTGGAATTGGTCGACGTAGCTGTCCATGCGTCCGGCGGTGGTGGGGCCGAAGCTGCCCGAGGGCATACCCTGCGGCGTCTTGGCCGGGCCGGCGTAGTATATGGGATGGTCTTTGAGGTACTGAGGCATGGGTTCGCCGCGGTCGAGGCGTTCCTTGATTTTGGCGTGGGCGATGTCGCGACCTACGATGATGGTGCCGCGCAAGGACAGGCGTGTCGATACGGGATATTTGGAGAGCTCGGCAAGTATTTCCGGCATGGGTCGGTCGAGGTCGATATTGACGACCTTGCCTTCGCCGGCTTGACGCATTTCTTCGGGGATGAGTTCGCCGGGGTTGGCATCGAGTTTCTCGATCCAGAGGCCTTGGCGGTTGATTTTGGCTTTGACGTTGCGGTCGGCGCTGCAGCTTACGCCGAGGCCTACGGGGCATGATGCGCCGTGGCGCGGCAGGCGGATGACGCGTATGTCGTGGGCGAAGTATTTGCCGCCGAATTGTGCGCCGAGGCCTATTTTCTCGGAGGCTTCTTTGAGTTGTTTCTCGAGTTCGATGTCACGGAAGGCGTGTCCCAGCTCATTGCCCTCGGTGGGAAGGTTGTCATAATATTTGACGGAGGCTTTTTTGACGGTCTCGAGGTTTTTTTCGGCCGAAGTACCACCGATGACAAATGCTATGTGATATGGAGGACAGGCGGCGGTGCCGAGGGTCTTCATTTTCTCAACCAGGAAGGGGAGCAGTGTCTTGGGGTTGATCAGCGCCTTGGTCTCTTGATAGAGGTAAGTCTTGTTGGCCGAGCCGCCGCCTTTGGCCACGAATAGGAAGTGGTATTCGTCGTCATCGCCGGCGTGTATGTCCACTTGGGCGGGGAGGTTGCACCCGGTGTTGACTTCGTCGTACATGTTCAGGGGCGCATTTTGGCTGTAGCGGAGGTTATCGGTGGTGTAAGTGTCATACACTCCGCGCGACAGGCGCTCGGCGTCATCGCATCCGGTGAACACGTACTGGCCTTTTTCGCCGTGCACGATGGCCGTACCGGTGTCTTGGCAGAAAGGCAGTTGGCCTTTGGCAGCGACTTCGGCGTTGCGCAGCATCGTCAAGGCAACGAATTTGTCGTTTTCGCTTGCTTCGGGGTCATGGAGGATCTTGGCGACCATGGCGTTGTGCTCGCGGCGCAGCATGAAAGCGTTGTCATGGGTGGCCTGACGTGCCAGTACGGTGAGTGCTTCGGGGTCGATGACGAGGAATTCGTGTCCGCCCCAGTTCTCGGTGTGGACGTATTTGTCTGTCAGCTTGTAATACTCGGTTGTATCCGGTCCCAACGGGAACATGGGCTGATACTTGAAAGGTTTGGTTGCCATAAATCGTGTTGTATATAGGGTGTAATACTTTGTGTCCTGCCTCTTTAAGGCCCTTAGGGGCTTTAAGGCCTCTAAGGTCATGCAAATTTACATAATTTTTGCGGATGGCGAACCATAAAGTCCGGAGAAATGGGAAAAAGGGCGTATTGACGCGCAAGCGTGTCATATTAAGGCGTATTATTTGCAAGGGCGAAATATATTGCGCCCGCGCAATACACGAGGATATAATATGTTGATTGTCGGATTATCGAACGGATTATGTCGTTGCGGGCGCGATGTATTGCGCCCTACCGGTTTTACCGACACACCGCCCTACCGAATCCTTTATTTTGATATACGCGATTGTTACAAAAAGTGCAGGCACGGCGGCGTTTGTTGTGTATATAGCAATATTTTTGCCGCAATATTTTACCTAAAGAAGCACGTATTTTGTGCGGACAATTGCCGCTTTTAACGTATATTTGCGCTGAGAAGCAGATATGGCTCTGACGCCACCACCACGACCCAAGTATACGCATAGCGCCTTGGTTGTGCAGCGTATATGGCATCACTGACAGGCATACCATAGTGTATGCGCTGCTTTCGGACTGCAGCCGCCCATCAGCGGACGCAATATTTTTGTAAAAGTCGGCCACAGCCACTTTCGGGATAAGGCCCGAACATCAGAATGCTTATTGTGGCAGATTGCCCCCAGAATTGGCGCGATGCGTCAATATCCTCTATAACAAGCCGTTCCATAGGCCGTATGTCCCACCCTTTTGAACATCCGTGTACTATGACGACATCCCAACCCCTGCCACGGCGGACACCCCGCCACCGGAGGGTTAGTCAACAGCACCCTCGGCGACAGGCCTCCTCGCAACTGCGACAGCCGATGCCGACAACGCAACTCACGGGCGAGAAATCCGCCACAATACACCCTATACACGATAATAATAACCTAAAAAAATAATATTCTAACAAAATGAGACTTAAAAGGATACTCTTATCTCTTACGGCATTCGTGCTGGCGCTCTCCTCGGCCTTACCCGCCGGCGCCGAGGCGTTTACCATCCCGGCAACCAACACCTATAAGGCCAAGCCAAGATGGTGGCCTTCAGGCTCGGATATTGCCGGTTACAATGTGCGCGACTTTGCCGTGCTTAATGGCGAACTTTGGTGTATAGTTGTCAATGGAAACAAGTATACCGACAATTCTATTAAAGTAATCAATGGCACATCGTTTGAGCACATCAAAGATGTTAGCAAAGCAGGCGTTGGCGGAAGCGCTTGGTCTTTCCACCTTTCAAACATTCGCCGCATGGGCAATCAAATAGTTGCATGTAATGGTGCAACCGCAAATCTATTTGTATATCGTTGGAAAGACAAAGATAGCGACCCGGATATAATCCTCAAGATAAACGGCTTTGGTCAGCTGCAAGGCATGGGCGTCTCGGGTGACATGAATAATGGCAAGTTATATTTGCTCAAGGCAGTCGAAAACAACACTTCAGTTGGTTCCTCTACCCTCTGCATATTTACCGTAACGAATGGCAGTGTCAATGCCACACCAACAACGATAACGCTTCCGGGCCGTTTAAAAGCAAAATCACGTCAGTACACCATTTGTCCTATGGATGATGAGTCTTTTTGGTTGAAAACCAATGAATGTTATGGTGTCCACATAAATAAAGACGGTTCCATAATCGAAGAGTTAACGAGCGACAACCTTGGTGCGAACATAGATGGTATCGGTCAAAAACATTTTAAGTTTAATGGCCAAAAACTTGCAGTTAGCACAAACTATAGCGCTGCCAATAATGCTAAGCCACTAATGTGTCTTGTTGACTATACAGGCGGAGTAGGTGCAAACCAGAAAGCTGTATTGCCAAATTGGGATGCACCTCTCTCGACTGCCAGCCAAAAGGATATATTAACCACCGGGGCGGATTACGAAATCAGCGACAATGGTAACCGCCTTGACGTATGGGGACTTGACCCCATCGGAGGTTTTTACCACGCCTGGTATGTGCATACATCGGCTCCCGGTATCGTTCAAAACTTCACGGCGACGGCACGCTGGGATGGTGCCGGACAGAAGGTAGACCTGAAATGGGATGGCGATGCCAAGGCCACGAGCTATAAAGTGTTTGATTACACCGCAGGCGAAAGCTCGGCGGTCAAGGTCTACGAAGGCAGCGAGACATCCTGCACACGTGACCTCGCCATAGGCGGCGGCAAGGAACATAAATACCGCATCAAAGGATATAACAACGATGGCGAGAGTCCGCAAAGTGCCTACGCCAATACCTACGATGCCGGCTTCGGCGCTATCACCCTCACCGGCACCATAGACCCGGCAGACCAAACATCCACGGCCAAGCTCGAATGGAGCGCCCCGGCACACGGCACACTTCTGGAATACGAGCTGTGGAAGCACATCAAGAAGACCGGCAACGACAACAGCACCTCCGAGTCAGACGTCCTCGTGGCCACACTGCCAACCACTCAGACTTCCTACGAAATCCCCGAATTCCAATCGCTGTCGTCCATAACCGAGGGCGAAGTAACCTATAGCGTGGCCACCTCGTTGTTTGTCCGCGCCAAGATGGTACAGACCGTAACCACCAAAGATGGCACAGCCAATACGGTGAATTCGAACACCGTGACCCCCACGGCGGCCAAGGCTCCCCACTTCACCTCCGTAACCACCTACCCGGGACGTCGCACCGTTGCCCTGTCTTGGGAATTGGCCAACTCGACCAACTTTACGCGCTATGAGTTGTACCGCGACGGCATCAAGATTCTGAGCAACTACCAAAGCGGCTCGTACATCGATACGGACTTACCCGACGGAACATACACCTATGTCGTTGTGGCCTATTTCACCGAAGGCGGCAACACCTACGTCACACGCTCTACCTCCGTCAGCGCCACCATACAGTATAGGGAGGATGTGACATCGTACATCCTCGATACCGTCTACGACTACCCCATCATGACACAAGCCGAATGGGAAGCCGCCGGCAGTCCCGCAGCATGTGTGGCTACTAATAATTTCTCCAATGGACGAGCAAAAGTTGGTAGTGGTGGTGCTCCCGGTGATGCTTTCCGTCAAGCTCAATATTATAAAGGCAAATGGTACTTGGCACAACTCACCACAGCCACGCCTTTCTATAATGGAGCTTTACCTCCGGCTTATTGGGCTATAAGTGATGCAACGAACAAAGCAAAGATGAAGACCGATTGGAAAGGTGGAGTATTTAGCATCAGTGCCGCTGACGACCAGATAACAAAAATCGGCGATGCTACAGACGGACTGCAAAAAACCAAATGCGATTGGTATGGCCTTGAGAATCAAAGCTTAGCTATGGACGATGATGGCTTAATGATATATCGTTGGGCTAACAGCAAAGATCTGGGTACGGAAGATAACTTCTATCACCCTGTACGATACATTCGTACGCATGATGGCACTAATAATGTCGGCCAATCCCCCTTAACATATAACGGTAAGAACTTCCTTGAACTTTCCAAGGATGGGAATAGCACTGACCAGCATTACCGTACCCACTACATAAGCGCAGCAGGAAGCATCAAAGGCGGCACAGGTTACGCATTGCTTGCTATGAACAAGAGTGCTGATGTATACCGAGTTAACTTTAACACAGACGGCACGGCGAAGAACGACGTGAAGAAATTCACTCCCAATCTCGGAGGTATGGTATATCCTTCGGGAAAAAATGCCGGGAAACCTGTAGATCCATGGGGCTCGACCGAGAACTACGCTTTCCCCGTACCCGGGCGCAACGGAGCCTTTATCCAGACCGTGCGCGGCATCGGCACATGGTATGTGGACGCCGCCGGCAATTACACATTGATGTACACAGATATGGCAGATGTCTCCCAATGCGGCGGTGTGACCTTCACGTACAACCACGAATTCTTCGTGCTGCACCCCTCTACCCTCCGCAGTAACAGCCCCGGCAACTTCCGCATCGACATCGCGCAGCACAAAGACGGCGAGACCGAGGACAATGTCGTGCCCTCCAAGGATAACCTGATACCGTGCGTAGGCAACAAATTGGACGAAACCGCACAGTTCGATGCCGGCAACTCCAACTGCTCGTGGTACGGCGCCGAGTACAGCGAAGCAGACGACTGCATATACATCTATCAATATGTTCCCGGCGTACGCTTCGCCAAGTATCGCCTGTACAAGCGCGACCAATACCCCGATGTACCCCCGACATTGGACATTACCACCGGATATAACGGCGAAGACAAGACCGACATAACGCGCTTTGACTCCAAAATCACCTGGCGGCGTCCCGGCACCAACCACGATTACGGCACGTCCCCAACAGCCAACATCAAAGTAGACCACTACGAAGTGACCCTCCGCGACCGCGACAACAACGTGATCAAGACGTGGGACAACATCGCCGATGTCGCCGATGCCAACCACGTGTTTACACTCGAATACAAACCTGACTACAACCCGTCAGCCGGCGACAACAGCATGGTGCTCAACTCGCAGAAGTATATCGCCGAGATTGTACCTGTCTACATACGCAACAACACCGACATCATCCGCGGCGCCTCCAACTTCGCAGTAGATAACAACGACTACCCGGCAGCCATAGGCGAAGCCAAGGCATACATCTATAGCGGAAATGGCGCTGCCGCCGGCACGTACCGCGTAGACCTCGACTTTGACCGTGCCACAGCCGCCAATTCAAACGAACCCGTGTCGTACTTCCTCGTGGAATACTCCACCGGCGGAGGCGCCACCTTCAACACCCTTAACAAATTCAACCTGCTCAAGCAGGGCAAAGAC
>OLXI01000057.1_pt1 | contig 73673 bp, 69 predicted proteins | sample 1674181 | NCBI WGS metagenome assembly OLXI01 (sample SAMEA103958148, study PRJEB25191) | human gut metagenome | reverse complement strand
ATAGACATTGTACTGGGTTTTAGTGCCTCGTGCTGAGTGAGTGCGATATTCATTTGGCCACTGCACTGCAACAGGTACGATCCGATAGGGCGTATCGCAGCCTTTAGAATTATTTGACCCACACAGGCGCCAACAGATCTGATTGAACGAACTGTTTGGCATTAATAACAGCTCAAAAAGGAGAAACGCTAATGTGCAAATTCTGCAAAAAGTCCGTTAAGCTGTTTAGCACGGTGGTCGGTATCCTGTTCGTGGTTTATTTCTGGAACCTCGACCAGAAGGTGCTCGGCTGGGCATACAAGCAGGTTAACGCTATGTTCGACAGAAAGCCTGTTGACATTAAGTTCTGATTCCTGAATAAATACCGGCGCATGCCCCACATCATGCGCCGGTATATTTTAATGAGAATGAAAAAACAGAGACAAAGCAAAGCTTTGTCTCTGTTTTTTTATATCAGATTTTTCAGCTCAACGCTGTCCTGCTTGCTTATCTTTCGGATAACGCGGCACGGATTTCCGGCTGCAAGGTATCCGGGCGGAATGTCGCGCGTTACAACGCTGCCGGCACCGATGACGCAGCCGTCGCCGATCATAACGCCGCCGCAGACGGTGACATTACCGGCAAGCCAGCAGTTGCTGCCGATGCTTATCGGCTTTGCGTACTCCAAATCGTATGCGCTGCCGTCAGGCCTTGTGCGGATATTGCGCTCGGCGCTGAGAAATGAATGCATAGGCGTAAGCAGGCTGCAATTCGGCCCGAAGAACACGTCATCTCCGATAGTCACCGGGCAGCAGTCAAGCACCGTGAAGTTGAAATTTGCATAGCAATTTCGCCCGAAGCTCGTAAACACGCCATAGTCGAAATACACAGGTCCCTGCAAAAACAGCCCCGGCTTAGCGTTCGGTGTGAGCTGCCTGAGAATTTCGGCTCGCAGCTTTTCCTCATCCTCGTCGGTGTTGTTATACTGACGGCTGAGCTTATGCGCTTTCAGTCGCAGAGCAGCAAGCTCGGCATCCAACGGATCGTAGAGCTTGCCGGCGAGCATACGCTCAAGCTGCTCGCTCACAGCTCGGCTATAACCTCGCACTCGACAAGAACATCCTTGGGCAGACGTGCGACTTCAACGCAGCTTCTTGCAGGATAAGGCTCGGTGAAGTATTCGGCGTATATGCCGTTAACAAGGCCAAAGTCGTTCATGTCCTTGATGAAAACGGTGGTCTTCACTACCTTGGACATGTCGCTGCCGGCAGCCTTGAGAAGCTCCGTGAGGTTTTTGAAAACCTGATGAGCCTGAGCCTCGACGCCCTCGGGGACGATGCCGGTGGCAGGATCAATGCCGATCTGGCCGGATGTATATACCATGCCTCCGACGATCTGCGCCTGGGAATAGGGGCCGATTGCGGCAGGAGCCTTGTTTGTGGATACAGTTTTCATTATTTATTCCTCCTTAATAGTTCAAGCTGATTTTGAAGCCCTTGTCGCCGAGTGCGCGGAGCAGCCTTTCGCCGTGCTCCTTGCCGCCGACTTCGCAGGCAATGTGAACGTTGGTCTGGTTAGGCGTAAGCCCTGCGCTGAGCCTGTCGTGCTCAACGGTGAGTATATTTGCGCCCTGCGCGGCAATGTCGTTTAAGAGCTTAACGAGGCTGCCGGGCTTATCGAGCAGAGTTGCCGTGAACTTGAGCCGCCTGTTACGCGCAACAAGACCCTGAGCGATAATGCATTGAATGAAGCTAACGTCGATATTGCCGCCGGAGAGCAGGCACACGACTTTCTTTCCCTTAACATCGACCTTGCCCTTCAAAACGGCGGCCACGGGAGTGGCACCGGACGGTTCAACGATCTGCTTGCAGCGCTCCATGAGCAGGAGTATTGCCTCGGAGATCTCGTTGTCGTTGACGGTGACAACGTCGTCGGCATAGCGGTTGATAAGCTCAACTGTTATGTCGCCGGGAGCTTTCACGGCAATGCCGTCGGCAATGGTTGAAACGGAATCGGTACTTATGTACTTCTTCTCGCTAAACGACTGGGCGATAGCGTCTGCGCCCTCGGCCTGAACGCCGATGACCTGGATGCGCGGATTTATCTGCTTTATGCAGGCTGCAACACCTGCAAGCAGTCCGCCGCCGCCGGCCGGAACGATAACAACGTCGGCAGTGGGCAGATCGCCGAGAATTTCAAGGCCGAGCGTACCCTGACCGGCAATGACCTCAAGATCATTGTACGGATGCAGGAAAGTTGCGCCCTCGGTCTCGCACACCTTGCATGCCATTGCGTATGCATCGTCATAGCAGTCGCCGTGAAGCACGACCTTTGCACCGTAGCCCTCGGTGGCCTGAACCTTTGCGATTGGAGCGCTTGCCGGCATGACGATCGTTGCCGGTATGCCGAACTTATGCGCCGCGTAAGCCACGCCCTGTGCATGGTTGCCGGCCGACGAAGCAACGACGCTTTTCACATCGCCGCGCTCGACAAGTGCGGCAATTTTGTTGCTCGCGCCGCGGATTTTGAACGAGCCGGTTTTCTGCCGGTTTTCGCATTTTAGATATATCTCTCCGCCGGTCATAGCGGAAAAGGTGGAGGACATATCAAGCTCTGTGTGATGAAGTATGGGCTTGAGCCTTTCGGCGGCAAGCTCAATGTCTTTAAGCTGCAATTCCATCCGATTCACCTCTGTTTTGTGATTGTACTTGAATTTTACTGCATCCGGATGAAATATACAAGAGTTTTGCAGCAAAAAACGTCCGCATCACGGGAACAAATTTTCAATATGTCCTCGCAAGAAAAACAAATGATTTTTCAGCCGTTTGCGCTAAGGCCGCTTACGAAGCTTTTCATTTCGCTGCGGCTTTTTACATGCTTGCTCTGCTCGATAATCCTTGCCTGCTCGGCTTTGTCGAGAGCTGAAAAATAGAGAAAAGCGTCCGTGTTCTGCATCAGCGCCATCCCGAGACCGAGCGGAAGATCGGCGTTTTTACCTGTGTTCATAATATCACCTCGGCTTTATTTTCCGCAAAAGGCAAAAAAATATACGCCGCTGTGCGGCGTATATTTTAGTATGCCAAAAGGCTGTGGAGCTTTTAAGATCTGATCAGTTTTTGTACGGCAGGGATGTGAAATAGCTCGTGTCGGGCTGGCCGGATATCGTCCATCCGGAGCCGGAGCTTGCAATGGGGATGGAGCCGGTGAAGCCGCCGTCGGTCACAAAGTTTATGACCGAGCTGCCGTCGGTTGAGATAAAGCGCAGCTTTGTCCCAGTGGCGAGGAGGCTGCCGTTGCTGAGCGTTATGCTCTTCGTGGTGGTGACATAGGTCGTGTTGTTGTCAAAAACAATGTCGCCCGAGGCCTTGGAGAAGCTCTTGTCGGCGAGAGTGTACACATTTTTGACCTTATATGTTCCGAGAATGTTCATCTCGTTGTCCACAACGAGTTTACCGTCGGAAAAATCTTTAATCGTACCAAGCGCATAGCTCTGGCTGTCAAACAGCGCAAGGTGCAGCGGCTGAGTTTCGGCTGTCGAGTAGAAGGCAGCGCAGGTAATGGCCTGCCCGTCTGCGTCCTTGCCGTCAAGGTATATCTCTTTTGCGCCGTCGCCATCGAGGTCAAACAGGCGGATGCTGCCAATCTCTTTGATGCCGGTCGAAACTTCGGCGGTCTTACCGGAGGCTTCAACGTTCAAAACGACGAGCCCCTGAGCGTCGGTGCTCGTATTTATCGTTTCTTCCTTGTTGTCGCCGTCAATGTCGCCGGAGTAGGGCAGACGGGATGTGATTACGGTTCCTGCGCTGGCGTAGGGATTGGTCACCTTGACAGCGCCGTTTTCGTCGAGCGAGAGCAGGCGGATCTCATGTGTGCCGTCGGCAAGCTTAAAGCGCACGACCATGGTCGGGGTTGTTCCATCAAGCTCTGCGTTTATCGCAAGCGCCGCACCGTCGGACATGTCACTGCACGCAAGAACCTGCTGGACAAGCGTGTAGGTCTTGGCGCTTTCGTTATAGTTTATCGTGTAAACATCAAGGTCATAGACGTTGCCGCTTGCAGACAGAAGCAGCGACTTAATGTCGGTTGCCGCTGCGCTGCCAAGCAGAGTGAGGTCGGACGCTTTGCTGTCGGCCGTGAAAGCGACGCTTACGTCGCCCTCGCTGCCGCTGAGGTCGCTTGACGGGATGAAGTCTTTGTTTATAACGTCGCCCAGCTCGTCATACGACACGGTGAACTCATAAAAACCGGCAGCGGCATCCGCTATCTCGCCGGGGTTTGCAATGATGACAATACCGTCTGCGGACAGATACCAGTGCCCGTCGGAGACAAGAGATTTGATCGTTTCGGAGTATCCCTCGTTGAAGAACACACCCTGATATTTCGGGTCTTCGTTGAACGAAACGAGGATCTTTTCGGAGACCGCGTTTACGATCTTCTCGCTGCTGTCGCCGAGGTCGGCAAGCTTTATCTCCTCGCCGGTCTGCGAATTGAAGGTAGAGCCGCTGATCTTCAGCGTGCTCGTCGTTCCGAGCGAGGCTCGGTCAACGATGCGCAGGGAAACGATCGAACTGTCGGCGCGCTCTGATCTGATCGTGCGGCTCATGGAGAAAGCGCTCAGCCCCTGAGCCGTACCGTCGCCGATGTTCTGCGTGTAATGCCCATAATTATCCTGATAGGTCTTGGTGGTGTATTCAGTTTCCATTGCCCTGAGGCTTTCGTTTATCTTGTCGGCAGCCTCGCTGCGCTCGGACATGAAAACGGTCGGGGACATGTACCGAACACCGTCCTTGCCCGATGCGGTGGTCATGTCTATAACAACGTCGCCGCCGTTTTTCGCGGCGTTTGCGTTTATGATCTTGTGATCCTCCGTGACGGTTATATCAACGCGCGCATTGTTAGAAAAATCATCGACAAACGATTTTGCCTCAATGATGTTCAAATCCTTGTCGTAAAGGCAGATACTGTATTCAATGTCGGCTCTTTCGGTGCTGTCGGCCTTGTCGCCGGCAAAATCGAAGTGGATCACCGTACCGGCGGCGATGGCGGTTTCGTCGGCGTTTTTAAACGAATCCGAGCCTTCATCGGTTCCGCAGGAGACGGTGAAAACGTCATTAGCCTCCATGGTTATATAAACGCCGCATTCGCGTTCCTTTTCGCCGGTGTCCTTTTTGCCGCAGGCGCACAGGGACAAAACGCAGCAGAATGCCAATGCTATGGCTATGAATTTGCGCATATTATCAACTCCTTATTTCAAATAATTATATCATGTCCTCGGTTCAAAATCTACCGCCTGCAAAATTGTTTATAAAACCGTAAAAAATCCCCCATCAGATGATGGGGGAGAATGTATAACTTATGCGATCATTCGTGGCCGTGATCGGGATAGTGGACATGCAGAAGCTCGTGAGCTCTGCCGCGCAGCAGGTTGTATACTCCGTCAAGTGCGGTGTTCTGCTCGGACGAGCGCAGAGTGCAGTCCTCATCTGCTATGAACATTCCTTGATTGCGGAGCTGTTTCTGCTCGAAGCAGGCTTCGGGCTGACCGCCTCCGCCGATGCAGCCGCCGGGGCAGGCCATGATCTCGACAAAGTGGAAGAACTCTTCGCCGCTTTCGATCTTTTCGATGAGCTTGTCGGCATTGCCGAGGCCGCTTGCAACGGCTATCTTCAGAGTGAGGTCACCGGCCTTGACCTCGAAAGCTTTTATGCCTTCAAGGCCGCGCACGCCGCACTCTGCAACGCTTGCTATCTGCTCGGTCGTGACGGTGCCCAAAACGTGGCGGATAACGGCTTCGGTGACGCCGCCGGTAACGCCGAAGATGACACCGGCGCCGGTGTACTCAGCGAAGGGATCGTCAGGCTCGGTATCGGGCAGGTCGGCAAAGTCAATGCCGGCCTCTTTTATCATTTTTGCAAGCTCCTGAGTTGTGAGCACAAGGTCTATGAGCCTCTCGCCGTCCTTGACAAGCTCGGGCCGGGCAGCCTCTGCCTTCTTGGCCGTGCAGGGCATAATCGCGACGGAGTACAGCTCATCGTCGGTGTAGTGCTGGCGGAGTATCGCGCCGAACATCTCCATCGGCGAACCGCAGGTGGACACCTGGGGCATGAGATGCGGATGCATGTTCTCGACGTGCTTTATCCAGCCGGGGCAGCAGGAAGTGAACATGGGAAGCTTTGCGCCGGTCTTGAGCTTGTTCATGAACTCGGCAGATTCCTCCATGATGGTAAGGTCGGCCGTCAGCGAGGTATCGAAAACGTAGTCTGCGCCGAGCATTTTAAGCGCCGTGACTATCTTGCCCATGACAGGCTGCGAGGCAGGCAGGCCGAACTCTTCGCCGATGCCGACGCGCACGGCCGGCGCGACCTGAACGGCGACCTTCTTGGTCGAGTCATATATTGCCGTCCAGAGCTTGGAGACCTCGTTTTTGACGACGATTGCGCCGGTGGGGCATACTGCCGCGCATTGACCGCAGCTTACGCACTTCGTGTCGGCAAGCTTGTTGTCAAAGCCGCAGGAGATATAGGTCTCGATTCCGCGCTCGGCGAAGTCAACTGCGTGGATGTTCTGAACCTCAGAGCACATTCTGACGCATTTGCCGCAGAGAATGCACTTTGAAGGATCGCGCACGATGGCAGGTGAGGAGTCGTCAATGGGCAGCTTGCAGTATTCGTTTGCAAAGCGGATATTCGTGACGTTATAGCGGCGCGCATAGGTCTGAAGCTTGCACTTTCCGGATTTTTCGCAGGTGGTGCATTCGGCCCTGTGGCCGGCAAGCAGCAGCTCCAGTATCATCTGGCGATGCTTTCTCAGGCGCGCGGTGTTGGTTTTTATCGACAAGCCGTCTTTGGGCTGCATCGAGCATGCGGCCTCGACTCCGCCGCGCTCGTTTTCAACAACGCACAGGCGGCAGCCGCCGTATATCGAAAGGCTTTCGCAGTAGCAGAGGTTGGGAATGTCGATATGATGCTTTTTTGCAACTTCAAGTACGTTGCGTTCATTTTCAAATTCACAGCTGATGCCGTCTATGACCATGTGCTTCATATCATCATACCTCCTTTATAGCGTGCTTCGGGCATCCGTTTTTGCATTCGCGGCACTTGATGCACTTTTCGGGGTCGATCTTGTGCGGCTTGCGCAGCTCGCCGGTTATTGCGCCGACGGGGCAGTTGCGCGCGCACTTGGTGCAGCCGATGCACTTGAGCGGGTCGATCCACATCGTGCACAGGCTGCGGCATGCGCCGGCCGGGCACTTCTTGTCAACTATATGAGCAATATACTCATCCTTGAAGTATTTGAGCGTGCTGAGAACGGGGTTGGTTGCCGTCTTGCCGAGGCCGCACAGCGAGCAGGTCTTTACGACGCTTGAAAGCTCCTGGAGCATGTCGATATCCTCGATCATGCCCGAGCCGTGGGTTATGCGCTCAAGTATCGCCTGGATCTTGGGTATGCCCTCGCGGCAGGTAGCGCATTTGCCGCAGGATTCCTTCTTCGTGAAGTTCATGAAGAAGCGCGCGATCTCGACCATGCAGGTATCGTCACCCATGACGACAAGACCGCCGGAGCCGATAATGGCGCCAATCTTTTTGGTCGATTCAAAGTCGAGCGGCAGGTCGAGGTGCTCCTCGGTCAGGCAGCCGCCGGACGGGCCGCCGATCTGAACGGCCTTGAACTTACCGTTTTTCACGCCGCCGCCGATATCAAATACAATCTCGCGCAGGGTCGTGCCCATGGGGACCTCGATAAGGCCGGTGTGCTTTATGTTGCCGGTCAGGGCGAAGGCCTTGGTGCCGGTGCTGGTCTCAGTGCCGATGCCGCGGTACCATGCCGAGCCGCGCTCGATGATCGGCGGAACGTTTGCAAAGGTCTCAACGTTGTTGAGCGAGGTCGGAGCGTCGAACAGACCGCGGTCAACGCTTCTGGGCGGCTTCGTTCTGGGCATGCCGCGCTCACCCTCGATGGATGCTGTCAGCGCTGAGCCCTCGCCGCAGACGAATGCGCCTGCGCCGCGATTTATGTGCAGCCTGAAATTCTTGCCCGAGCCGAGTATGTTTTCGCCCAGTATGCCGTGTGCCTCATCATCGGCAATGGCCATTTTAAGGCGCTCGACAGCCAGGGGATACTCCGCGCGGACGTAGATATAGCCCTCCTCGGAGCCTGTGGCTATGCCGGCGATTATCATGCCCTCGATCATTCTGTGCGGATCGCCTTCCATGATCGAACGATCCATGAATGCGCCGGGGTCGCCCTCGTCGCCGTTGCAGACAATGTATTTGACGGGTGCATCCTTGTGAGCGGCAACCTGCGCCCACTTCTTGCCGGTCGGGAAGCCTGCGCCGCCTCTGCCGCGCAGACCGGAGTCGGAAACTTCGGCGATTATCTCGTCGGGGGTCATGTCAAACAGCGCCTTTTCAAGGGCGGTGTAGCCGCCGACGGCAATGTACTCCTCAACGCTTTCCGCGTTTATGTGTCCGCAGTGCTCAAGAGCAACGCGGGTCTGCTGCTTATAGAAGGGGATATCCTCCTGACGAACATAGCTCTCGCCGTCCTCATGGTAAACAAGGCGGTCGATGACCTCGTCGTTGAGAATGGTCTTTTCTATTATCTCCTCGCAGTCGTCAACCGTGACCTTTATGTACAAAAGCCCCATCGGCTCTATGCGCATGAGCGGACCCATCTGGCAGAAGCCGTGGCAGCCGCTGTGCTTGAGGCCGACCGATTCGTCGTGCGTTTCGTGCTGCAAAACGACATCGACCTTCAGTCCGCGCTCCTCCATGAGCTGCTTCATTCTGTCGTATACGTTCAGCGAGCCGCCGGCGACACAGCCGGAGCCGCCGCAGATGACGACCTGCTTATACTGGCATTCGAGAGCCTTTTTGAATTGCTCGCGGCATTCGATAAGCTGCTGTCTGCTTTCAATCCTCATGAGTTCTCGGCCTCCTTTAATTCCTGCACAAGTGCATGAACTTTTTCCGGGGTCATCGAAGCGTGAACAACGTCGTTAACGGTGCAGACCGGCGCAAGGCCGCATGCACCCAGACATGAGACGCGCTCTATGGTAAACAGCCCGTCCTTAGACATATGCTCCTCGGGAGTAAGACCGGTGGCAGCGTAAAGAGCTTCCTGAACATCGTCGGACTTTCTGACGTGGCAGGCGGTTCCGTTGCATACTTTGATAATATATTTGCCCTTTTCGTTCATCGAGAAATTTTCGTAGAACGTTGCAACGCCGTAAAGCTCGGCCTCGCTCTCGCCGATCTTTTCGGCGATGTACTTGAGTGCGTCCTTGGGAAGAAACTTGTACTCGTTTTGGATCTCCTGCATGATAGCAATGACCCTGGTCTTATCGCAGCCGTATTTTTGCAGCACGCTGTCGATAAAGCCGAAATCAACCTTTACCAAATGAATCATCCTTTCAATACATCTTTTTCACTCTTACACTTTAATACTTTGCTGAGTTTAATTATAAGTAAAAATAATTTTTGTGTAAAGAATAGTTTAAAATTTGTTAATAGCAAACCGCCGGAGCACTTTTTCGGCAAAAAACAAAACAATACACAAATGTACAATATTTTGAAATGTTATTTAGACAATTTGACGATGAAAATTTCATCCTTTATTGCAGTTTTACTAAAAATCGCGGCGAATCGCGGACAAAATCACGCATTTGCAAGGCTAAAAAAATTAACTGCCAATTTTCCGGGAAATGCTTGACAATGCTGCCTTTTCGATTATAATGATTTTATAAAATGTCTCATTTGAGACAAAAACGGAGGACGCCATGAAGCTGAGCGAAGCACAGATGAGCCTGCTGCGGCAAACGAGCATTTTTTATGCTGTTCCCGAGGTGACGATCGAGAAGATAGTCGCATCGGCCGACTGCTGCGTAAAGCGCTATGAAAAGGGGCGGCTCGTTTACGGAAAGACTGATTTTTCGCGAAGTCTTGGGATCGTGCTGTCGGGCAATCTGCGCGTTACAAAGGGCAACGCCGGCGGACACGCAATGATAATGAGCACCCTTGGCCCGGCCTCGCTTTTCGGAGCGGCTGCGCTGTTTAACAACGAAACGGAATACGCAACGGATATCGTGACCTTGAGCGATGCGGAGATAATCTTTTTTGCTCAGCGCCTTGTGCGGCGCATGATGCGTTTTGAGCCGCAGATCGCCGATAATTACATCAAATACCTGTCCGAGCGGATACTGTTTTTAAATAAGAAGATATATCTTCTCAGCTCGGGCACTGCCGAGCAGCGGCTTGCAAGCTTCCTGCTGGATAATATCCCGGAGAGCAGCATGTCGGAGCTTCCGATGCCGCTTAATAAGCTGTCGCTTGCGCTGAATGTTTCGCGCGCCTCGCTTTACAGGGCGTTTGATTCGCTCACGCAGGATGGCGTTATAGAAAAAGAGGGCAAAAAAGTTTGCATAAATAATGCCGAAAGGCTGAAAAAATACATGAGGTGAAAAAATGAAAAAACTTGTATCACTTATTCTGGCGGTGCTCATGCTCGCCTGCCTGTTCACGGGCTGCGCAAATAATGATCCGGCTCCGACCGAGACTCCGGCGGCAGCGGAGGAGCAAACGACCATCCGCGTCGGCGCAATGACAGGCCCCACGGCGATGGGAATGGTAAAGCTCATGGACGAAAGCGATAAGGGCGAGAGTGCTAATAAATACGAATTTTCGCTCCAGACCGAAGCTACCGCTTTTGCTCCGGCGCTCACCAAGGGCGAGATCGACATAGCCGCTGTTCCGGCAAACCTCGCATCGGTCATTTACAACAACACAAACGGAGGAATAAAGGTCCTTGCCGTCAATGCAACGGGCGTTCTGTATATCGTCGAGCGCGGCGACAGCATAAGCAGCTTTGCAGACCTTGCAGGCAAAAAGCTCTATGCCACCGGCGAGGGCGCAACTCCCGAGTTTGCGCTGCGCTATCTTCTCAAGGCAAACGGCCTTGACGGCGACAATGCCCCCACTATCCAGTGGTGCGCCGACACCACCGAGGCTCTGTCGTATATAAGCAAAGACGAGAACGCAGTTGCGATGCTCCCTCAGCCGTTTGTTACAGCGGCGCAGACGAAGGTCGAGGGGCTCAACGTTGCGCTCAATCTCAACGAGGAGTGGCAGAAGGTCAATGACGGAGCGTCAATGGCGACCGGTGTTATAGTTGTCCGCACCGAGTTTGCGGAAAAGTATCCTCAGCAGCTTGAAAAGTTCATGCAGGAGTATGCCGCAAGCGTAAAATTCGTAAACGAGAATACCGAGCAGGCGGCCGAGCTTATCGGCAATTACGAGATCGTTAAGGCTCCGATTGCGCTCAAGGCTCTGCCTTACTGCAACATCTGCTGCCTGACCGGCGATGAGCTTAAGGATTGCCTCGGCGGATATCTTTCCGCTCTTTACGAGATGAATCCGCAGTCTGTAGGCGGAAAGCTGCCCGACGACGGCCTGTACTATGCAGCGGAAAAATAAGCTCGGAAAGGCGCTGGCGGTCGTCTTTGCGCTGCTTTTGTGGCAGATAGCCGCAGCGGCGGTCGATCAGAGCATATTGCTCGTATCGCCTGTTGACGTCGCCGTGCGCATGACGAGTATCTGGCAGGTTGACGGCTTCGCGTCGTCGATCTGGTTCAGCTTTTATCACATAGCCGGCGGTTTTCTGCTCGCGCTTGCCGTGGGTGTACTGCTGGCAGCGCTCTCCGGGAGATTCCCGTGGATCGAGACGGCGCTGTGGCCGTTTATGATAACGGTCAAAACGGTGCCGGTCGCGTCGTTTGTTGTCATCTGCCTTATATGGCTTTCGGCGCAGAACCTGTCGGTTTTCATATCCTTTCTTATCGTTCTCCCGGTCGTTTACGGCAATGTGCTCGAGGGCATAAAAAGCGAGGATATAAAAATGCTCGAGGTTGGGCGCGTGTTCGGAATGCCGTTTTTTAAACGTGTGCTTTATATCCATATGCCGCAGCTCAAGCCCTTTATACTCTCCGCGTGCATGACCTCGCTGGGTATGTCGTGGAAGGCCGGCGTCGCGGCCGAGATCATCGGAACGCCGGACGGCTCGATAGGCAAGCAGCTTTACTATGCTAAGATATACCTCGATACCGACGATCTGCTGTGCTGGACGGTTATAATCGTCATCATAAGCGTCGTGTTTGAAAAGCTGTTCATGCTGCTTCTGCGCCGGTTTTACCGTAGATTGGAGCGTGCATGATGGAGCTGAAAAGCATATGCAAGTCCTTCGGCGAAAACGAGGTTCTGCGCGATATAAGCATGGTCATTCCAAAGGGCAGCAGAGTGCTCATCACGGCGCCCTCCGGGCGCGGCAAAACGACGCTTCTGCGCATCATGATGGACCTTGAAGCACCGGATTCGGGCGAGATAAAAAATCGACCTCGCCGTCAGGCGGCGGTGTTCCAGGAGGATAGACTGCCGGAGGAATTCACGCCCGTAAACTGCGTGAAAATGACCTGCGCACACGACGTGACAAAGGAGCTTATCCGCGAAAACCTTGCAGCGGTCGGGCTTGAGGGGCACTGCGATAAGCCGGTTTTGCAGCTCTCGGGCGGTATGCGCCGCCGCGTCGCGATAGTGCGCGCGGCCATGAGCGGCGCGGACACCGTGTATTTCGACGAGCCGTTCACCGGACTTGACGACGCGACGAAAAAACTTGTCATAGATTACATTTTAAATAATTGCGAGGGCAGAACGCTTGTTTTCGTAAGCCACTGCCCGGACGATGCAAAGCTTTTAAATGCAAAAGAACTCCGTATCTGATACGGAGTTCTTTTGCATCAAGCGCGATTTGTATCTTTCGGCTTCCCGGCCTTCTGGATAAGGCCGATGAGCTGGCCGGATAGCACAACGGTCAAAAGCGAGTAGATGATCTTGCTAAAGGGAATGTAAGTCAGCGACAGCGCGAGAACGATGAGGTCGCCGAGGAGATACACCCACTGGATGCCGATCTTGAAATGATGCGAAAGGCTGAGTGCAAGCGAATCGTCGCCGGTCGGAGCGGCGTTTGCACGGATACACAGGCCGACGCCCACGCCGACAAATGCGGCTCCTGCAATTGCGGCCGCAAGCGGCATCTGTGCGATTTGCGGCCAGAGCGGCGGAAAGCGCTCGAAAATGGCATAGAACAGCGAAAAACCGCCGCCTGCGATGATGGAATAGAGGATAAACTCCTTGCCCAAAAGTGTAAGCCCAAGCACATAGCATGCGCCGTTGAGCACAAGGCCGCTAATTGATGGGGAAATGCCGAACCAGTGCTCAAGCAGCAGCGTCAGGCCGAGAACTCCGCCCTCGGTAACGCCGGAGATAGAGTGAACATTATACAGGCCGAATGCGAGTATTGCGCTGCCGAGAACGATCATAAGGCAGTTTTTCGGATTCAGTCGCGGTAACAATTTTAACAAAACCTTTCTATTTATTATTCAGCGCCTCCTGCGCGTACTTGACGAAGCGCCGCACGGCAGGGGAGGAGTGCTTTAAATTAGTAAGAGCCATGCCGAAGCTTATGCTCCTCGGCGGAGAAACCGGGATCTTCACGACGTCGCACGGCCAGTTGCGCGTTATAAGCTCGTTCATGATGCTTATGCCAAGACCTTTTTCGACCATTTGCAGCGCCGAATAGCTTTCGACCGTTGAAAAGCGGATGCTCGGCTCGATGCCGAACTCATCAAACAGCGGCATAACATCGTCATCGTGCCCGAAGCCGGGCAGAATCAGCCGTTCGTTTCGGCACATCTCGATAGGAAAGCTCTCAAGCGCGGCGCAGGGATGCCACTTTGGCAAAACCGCCATCATCCTGTCATTCGAAAGCGGTATCCAGTCATATGGAAAAGGCTCGCGGAAGCTTGTGAATGCAATGTCTGCGCGCTTATCGTCAAGCCACTTGATGACCTCCTGACGAATGCCCTCGAGCAGGGTTATTTTTATCTGCGGATAGTCTGCCTGGAAGCGGCTTATGATCTCGGGCAGCCAGTGAGTTGCCATGCTCGAATACGAGGCGATGGTAACGCTGCCGATAAGAAGCCCGTTTGTGTCGGCGGCAAGCTGATAGATATTGTCCTCGCAGTTTAAAAACTCGCGTATCGCAGGGATAAGCGTGCTGCCCTCGGCCGTCACCGTGACGCCCTTGTTCGTGCGCCGCAGCAGGGGATAGCCTATATCCGCTTCAAGCGCGCTGACAAGCTGGCTCACTCCCGAGGGAGTGTAGCTCAAAAGCTCGGCGGCCTTTGAAAAGCTCCCGGTATCGGCCGCGGCCAAAAATGCTCTGCACCGTGCAGTTTCCATGCAAACTCTCCTTTAAGCAATACTTAAAGCTACCATAACGATCAACAGCTTTACTTTTCTTGCGATTTATTCTACAATACAGACAGTAAGAAATCAAGCACTATTCAGGGCCCGAATATAATTGAGATCTTCTGAAAATAATATTACAGATTATATCGGAGGAATAGTTATGAAAAAGACCACACTTTTTGCACTGGCAGTTATCGTATGTCTCGTAGGAGCAGTCGTTTCGAGCTACTGCATGGCGGCATTTACCGCAAGCGAAGCGGTTTTCGGCGTACTGGCAGTCGTTTTCGCAATGGGATTTACTCTGTTTGTAAACAAGCTCACCAATGCTCTTGACTGAGTGTGCTTTATGTTAAAACTGAATTTTATAACTATCCGACCTTGCAGCTGATTTGGCGCAGGGTCGGATAAATTTTTTATAATTTGTGCATCACGCCGAGCTGATAAAACGCAACGGCGCTTGCAGCGGCGACGTTGAGCGAGTCCACGCCGTGCGACATCGGTATGCGCAGCGTGTAGTCGCAGCCGGCAACGGTTTCCGATGCAAGCCCGTCGCCCTCCGTGCCGAGCACAACGGCAAGCTTAGGCTCCTTCGCCGGAGCGGGATCGTATATCGGCAGCGATTTATCCGTAAGTGCCATTGCGGCGGTCTTGAAGCCGAGCGATTTAAGCTGCCCCATCCAGTCCTCGCCGAGATACGTCCACGGAACCTGGAACACCGTTCCCATGCTCACGCGCACCGCGCGGCGATACAGCGGATCACTGCCCTCGGCCGTCAGCAGAACGGCATCCATGCCGAGCGCCGCGGCCGAGCGGAAGATTGCGCCGATGTTTGTAGGATTCATCACGTTTTCAAGCACCGCGATGCGCCGCGCTCCGCGGCATACGTCCTCGACCGAGCGCAGCTTTGGCCTGAGCATGGCGCACAGCATTCCGCGCGTTAAGTGAAAGCCCGTAAGCTGAGTGAGCACCTCAAGCTCTGCCGTGTAGACATTAATATCTTCCGGGCAGCGTGCGAGGATATCCTTTGCCTTGCCCTCGGCGTGCTTTGTTTCCATAAGAAACGACAGCGGCACGCAGCCGGCGTCCAGTGCGCGCTCTATGACCATGGGACTTTCGGCAATGAACATTGCGTTTTCCTGATCGCGTCTGCACAGAAGCTGATTTTCCGTAAGCCTTGCGTAAACGTCAAGCTCCGGCGCGGCAAAATCGCTTATCTCGATAAAATTCGCCATATGAATAACTCCCGAAAAAAACGGCAGCCGATCGACCGGCTGCCGTAACATAATTAATTCACTTCGAAGGATTTTCCGACCGTGTTTCGCCGCCGAGCATGGCGCTGGCAAGCGGAATGTCGTTAAAGATTATAACGATCTCCTGCCTGTATTCCTCGCCGCAGACCTCTGCAAGCTTATCGGTCATAGCGGCCATGATGGGCTTTTTGGCATCGTCCGTGCGGTCAGGCATCATCGTCCAGTCGATAAGAACGGTAGGAGCAAGCTTTCGCACATTTTCCTTGTCCATCTCATGTATGTAAACATAAATGTTCTTCGACAGAGTAGAAGTGTTGGCACAAATCTGCTCTGCAAAGTATTCCATGAGATCAGCTTTAACGTCAGCCGGAAGTTTCTTAGTTACGGTTACATGAATGATAGGCATAACATTGCTCCTTTGTCAAGTTTTTTCGTACAAATGCCTTATTTGCACGTTGCAGATATAATAACATATATTATATAATACTGTCAGCAATATTATAAAATATAATGAAATACATTACAACTACGTTGCCATTACAAACAAAAAACACGGAGGTTTATCCGAAAACCACCGTGTTTATGGTGCGGGTAACAGGGGTCGAACCTGCACGCCGTGAAGCACGAGAACCTAAATCTCGCATGTCTGCCAATTCCATCATACCCGCGAAAATTCAATTGCCAGTTGCAATAATAGCACATCACTTATTTTTTTGTCAATCACTTAAAAATGAGTGTTGACTATTGTAAACGGAATAATTAGAATAAGCGAGGTATTCGTGAAAAAGAAGGTTTTAGAATGATCGCTGCAATTGTGAATGCTCTGGGTATACTGATCGGCGGAACGCTTGGTACGTTGCTCAGGTCAAAGATAAACCACAAGCTTGTCGATTGCCTTATGACGGCGATGGGGCTCGTTGTGGTTTCGGTCGGCGTGCAGGGCATCGTCGGCTCGACAGATACGATGTGCCTTGTCCTGTGCCTTGCGATCGGCGCAATTATCGGACAGGCTTTGCGCATAGACGAGTTTATAGACAGCATGGGCGTGCGCGTTGCAAAGCTGTTTGAGGGCAAGAAATTTGCAGAAGGCAGATTTGCCGACGGCGTGATAAGCGCATCCGTGATGTTCACGGTCGGCGCGATGGCCATAATGGGCTCGCTCGATGCCGGACTGCGAGGAAACTATAGCGTGCTGTTTACGAAAACGGCAATCGACGGCGTTGCGGCCGCGGCAATGTCGGCGGCGATGGGCATTGGCGTTGTGCTGTCGCTTGTTCCTGTCCTGATATGGGAAGGGCTGCTGATACTTCTGGCCGGAGCTCTGGCACCGATACTCAGCACCGAGGTCGTTGCCGAGATCAGCGCGGTCGGCGGCGCGATATTCATCGGCATGGGGCTTAATATGATCGGCATAACCGATCGCAAGGTCAATGTTCCGAACCTTTTGCCGGCTCTGCTGCTGCCTATATTATATGTTCCGCTTGCGTCGTGGATAGGAGGGCTGCTGTGATGAAAAACAAATATGTTGCAATGGTTCTGCTCGCAGGCTCACTGTGGGGCTTCATGGGCTTTTTCAGACGCACGCTCGATTCGATGGGCGTTTCGGCCATAGGTTGCATTGCCGTAAGATGCATTTTTGCCGCCGCCCTGTTCGGAATAGTCCTTCTCGTTAGCGACAGACAGGCCTTTAAGATCAAGCTCAAGGATATATGGATATTCTTCGGCAGCGGAATCGTGTCGCTTTTTGTGTTCGGCGTGTGCTATTTCAAGGCCATGGACTACATGAGCCTGTCTGCAGCCGCAATATTGCTGTACACGGCTCCGTGCTTTGTTATTCTGTTCTCGGCGCTGCTGTTTAAAGAAAAACTCACGGGGCAGAAGCTTGCTGCCATGCTGCTCGCGTTTGCCGGCTGCTGTCTCGTATCCGGTATCGGCGGCGGAACGATGATAACGCCGATCGGCCTTTTGCTCGGCCTTACGGCCGGCGTGTGCTATGCGTTTTACAGTATCTTCAGCCGCTTTGCCCTTAATCGTGGCTACTCGAGCCTGACGATCAATTTCTATTCCTGCCTGCTTGCAACGATCGGGGCAACGGTCGCCGGCGGAACGGAATACCTTGAGATCATAACAGCAAGCGCACCGAACCTCGGCTTTGCGTTTGCCACCGGCCTTGTGACATGCTTTTTGCCGTATCTGCTGTATACTCGCGGCCTTGAGGGGCTTGAAAACGGCAAGGCCTCTATCATGGCCTCGGTCGAGCCCGTTGTCGCTACGATAGTCGGCGTTGTGATATACAAAGAAGCGCTCACGGCAATGAGCGCCGCCGGCATAGTCCTCGTCCTTGCGGCGATCGTCCTTTTGAACATAAAGCTCGGCAAAAAGCAGAAAGCTTAGCAATAATGTAAAACAGCCACGGTCATCTGACCATGGCTGTTTTTTGCTATATCAGAGGCTTTCGGCCCATGCGGCGAGGTCTGCTTTCGACGTACCGCGTCTGAACACCTTGCCCTCTAAGAGCTTAGCGCCGCCGCAGCTCGGCTTGAGCACGGAATTTGTCTTGCCCATGCCGCTGCTGCCGGAGGTGGCAAAGGGGATGACCGTTTTGCCGGAAAGCTCGCAGCCTTCAAGGAAGGTGTTTATGATCCTCGGCGCAACATACCACCAGATCGGGAAGCCGACGTATATTTTGTCATAAGCGCTGACATCCGGCAGCTTTGCTATTGCCGGGCGCGCGTCGGGGTCGTTCATTTCGATCGTCGAGCGCGCCTTCTTATCCATCCAGTTGAGGTCGCCGGGCTTATATGGAACCTCGGGAACTATCTCAAATAGATCGGCGCCGATCGCCTCAGCCAGCGTGCTCGCAACTGCCTTGGTAGAACCCGTCGGTGAAAAATATGCAACTAAGCTTTTGCTCATGATTATCACTCCTTATTTAATCTTGATAACTATATTGTACACCATAAGTCAAAAAATGCACAGTGCCGGGCGGCACTGTGCATTTAAAATTTTGCTGATTACTTGTACATCTCGATGAGACGCTGCAGATGCTCGTAGCGAGCTTTTGCGTTCTCCTCGTTGCGCTCGAACAGGTTCTCTGCGCGATCCGGGAACTCACGGGTCAGACGGTTGTAGCGAGCCTCGTTCATGAGGAAGTCACGGTAGCCGCCTGCAGGAGCCTTGGAATCGAGGGTGAACTTGCCGGTCTCTGCCGCAGGATTGTAGCGGAAGAGGTTCCAGTAGCCGCACTCGACAGCCTTCTTCATCTCGGACTGGCAGTTGGTCATGCCGCCCTTGATCGAGTGCATCTCGCAGGGAGAGTAAGCAATGATGATAGACGGGCCGGGATAAGCCTCGGCTTCCTTGATGGCCTTGAGGGTCTGGATCATGTTTGCACCCATTGCGATCTGTGCAACGTAGACATAGCCGTAGGTCATTGCGATCTCAGCGAGGGACTTGGACTTGATCTCCTTGCCTGCTGCCGCAAACTGAGCGACCTGGCCGATGTTGGATGCCTTGGAAGCCTGACCGCCGGTGTTGGAGTAGACCTCAGTGTTGAATACGAAGATGTTGACGTCTTCGCCGGAAGCGAGAACGTGGTCAACGCCGCCGAAGCCGATGTCGAATGCCCAGCCGTCGCCGCCGAAGATCCAGCAGCTCTTCTTGTTCAGGAAGTCCTTCTTCTCCAGCAGCTCTGCACGGGTGTCGCAGCCGCAGTCGAGCTTTTCGAGTGCAGCAACGAGATCCTTGGTAGCTGCCTGGTTTGCCTCGCCGCAGTTGTAGGTCTCGAGCCACTTTGCAGCCTCGGGAACCTTGTCGGCGATTGCTTCGACCTTGCGCTTGAGGTCGTCGCGGATCTTCTTCTGGCCGAGGTAGAGGCCGAGACCGTGCTCTGCGTTATCCTCGAACAGGGAGTTTGCCCAGGCCGGACCCTTGCCTTCCTTGTTGACGGTGTACGGAGAGGTTGCAGCCGGGCCGCCCCAGATGGAGCTGCAGCCGGTGGCGTTTGAGATCATCATGTGATCGCCGAACAGCTGAGTTACGAGGCGAGCATAGCTGGTCTCGGCGCAGCCTGCGCAGGAGCCGGAGAACTCGAGGTGCGGCTGTCTGAACTGGCTGAACTTGACGTTGTCGGCCTTGAACATGTCAGGCTTATCGGCAACGTGCTCAACGCAGTAGTCAAACACCTTCTGCTGCTCAAGCTGGCTCTCCATCGGAACCATCTCCAGAGCATGCGTTCCGCACTGCGTCACGCAGACACCGCAGCCCATGCAGTCAAGCGGAGAAACGGCCATGGTAAAGCCGTATTTGTTTTTGCCCTTGCCGATCTTGATGGGCAGAACTTTTGCTGCCTCGGGTGCGTCCTCAGCCTCGGCTTCGTCGAGCGCGAAGGGGCGCAGTGTGGCGTGGGGGCAGACGAAGGCACAGTTATTGCACTGCACGCAGCGATCGGCGTGCCACTCGGGAACGAAAGCGGAAACGCCGCGCTTTTCGTAAGCGGAAGCGCCAAGCTCGAAGGTGCCGTCTGCGTGATCGACGAAAGCGGAAACGGGCAGAGAATCGCCGTCCATCTTGTCAACGGGATCGAGGATAGTTTTGACCATCTCAACGGTCTTTTCGCGGCCGGTGTAGACCTTCTTGTCTGCCTTGTCCTCTGCGGTCTTCCAGGATTCGGGAACCTCGACCTTTACGAATGCGGTAGCGCCAGCGTCGATAGCCTTGTGGTTCATATCGACAACGTCCTGACCCTTCTTGAGGTAGGATGCGGTGGCCTTTTCCTTCATGTAGCGGATAGCGTCTTCCTGAGGAATGACCTTCGCCAGCGTGAAGAATGCAGACTGCAGAATGGTGTTAGTGCGCTTGCCCATGCCGATCTCGCGAGCGAGGTCGATGGCGTTTATCATGTAAAGCTGGATGTTGTTGTTTGCAATGTAGCGCTTGGAAGCAGCGTCAAGATGATGCTCAAGCTCTGCAAAATCCCACTGGCAGTTGATGAGGAACACGCCGCCGGGCTTAACGTCGCGGACGATGGGGAAGCCCTTGGTTATGTAAGCGGGAACATGGCATGCAACGAAGTCTGCCTTGTTGATGTAGTACGGGCTCTTGATCTGCTTGTCGCCGAAGCGCAGATGGCTGATGGTGACGCCGCCGGTCTTCTTGGAGTCGTACTGGAAGTAAGCCTGAACGTTCTTGTCGGTGTGGTCGCCGATGATCTTGATGGAGTTCTTGTTAGCGCCGACGGTGCCGTCACCGCCGAGACCCCAGAACTTGCACTCGACGGTGCCTTCTGCGGCGGTAGAGGGAGCGGCAACTTCGGGAAGGGAGAGGTTAGTCACGTCGTCAACGATGCCGATGGTGAACTGGCGCTTCATCTCGTCCTTCTTAAGCTCGTTGTAAACAGCAAAGACGGAAGCGGGAGGAGTGTCCTTAGAGCCGAGGCCGTAGCGGCCGCCGATGACCTGAATGTCGCGTCCTGCGTTTGCAACGGAGGTGACAACGTCGAGGTACAGAGGCTCGCCCTGAGCGCCGGGCTCCTTGGTGCGGTCGAGAACTGCGATCTTCTTGCAGGTAGCAGGAATGGCCTCGAGCAGCTTGTCCGCTCTCCAGGGGCGGAACAGTCTTACCTTTACAAGACCGACCTTCTCGCCCTGAGCGGTGAGGTAGTCGATGACTTCTTCTGCAACGTCGCAGATGGAGCCCATTGCAACGATTACGCGGTCGGCATCGGGAGCGCCGTAGTAGTTAAACAGCTTGTAGTCGGTGCCGAGCTTTTCGTTGACCTTGCCCATGTACTCCTCAACGATCTCGGGGATAGCGTCGTAGTACTTGTTGGAGGCCTCACGGTTCTGGAAGAAGATATCTCCGTTCTCGTGTGAGCCGCGCATGGTGGGGTGAGAGGGGTTGAGTGCTCTCTCGCGGAAGGCCTTAACGGCGTCCATGTCGCACATGTCCTTGAGGTCCTCGTAGTCCCAGACAGCGACCTTCTGGATCTCGTGAGAGGTGCGGAAGCCGTCAAAGAAGTTAAGGAAGGGAACGCGGCCCTTGATGGCTGCAAGGTGAGCAACTGGAGCGAGGTCCATGACCTCCTGAACGTTGCCCTCGCCGAGCATGGCAAAGCCGGTCTGGCGGCAGGCCATGATGTCGGAGTGGTCGCCGAAGATGCTCAGCGTGTGGGAAGCCAGAGCACGAGCGGTGACGTGGAACACGCCGGGGAGCAGCTCGCCGGCTATCTTGTACATGTTCGGGATCATCAGAAGAAGACCCTGAGAAGCGGTGTAGGTGGTGGTCAGAGCGCCGGCGTTCAGGGAGCCGTGCACTGCGCCGGCTGCGCCGGACTCTGCCTGCATCTCCTGCACCTTGACGGTGCTGCCGAAGATGTTCTTCTGTCCCTTTGCCGACCACTGGTCAACAAAGTCTGCCATCGGGCTTGACGGCGTGATCGGGTAGATGGCTGCAACCTCGGTGAACGCATAGCTTACATGCGCCGCCGCCTCGTTGCCGTCCATCGTCTTGTACCTTCTTGTCATATCTTTTCCTCCCATAGCTTAATGGTTTTCAAGAGTTATCATACAATTTAATATCATTATGATCGCTATGAGTTTAACACTAAAAAAATGCAATGTAAACATCAAATTATTGCTTGTACTTTTTGAAACGGTGTATTATACTATTGTAGCAATTTTATAATTGCCCGTATACTTGATGAAAGGAGCCTTTCAATATGGTGAATATCAGCAATGAGCTTGGAAACATAAGCATCACCAGTGAGGTCTTTACGAATATTGCCGGCGCGGCGGCCACAAGCTGCTTCGGCGTTAAAGGCATGGCCGGACGCAATAAGGAAGGCGGTCCGCTCCAGCTTCTCAGACGCGAGTCGATGTCCAAGGGCGTTATGACGCACCTCAATGATGACGGCACGCTTTCGCTTGAGCTGCATATCGGCGTGGATAACGGCGTGAACATAAGCGCCGTGTGCCGCAGCATTATTAAGGAAGTGCGCTATAAGGTCGCAAAGGCGACCGGCGTTCCCGTGAAGAGCGTCGATGTTTACGTCGATACCGTCATAGTCGGTTAATTACAGATAAAATCCCTCCCGGAGGTGCTTTTGCTTTGAGAGAATATTTAGATGCTGCGGTGTTCAAGGACATGATCCTGTGTGCCGATGCCGCGCTTGCTGAAAACACTCAGCAGATAAACGAGCTTAACGTTTTTCCCGTGCCTGACGGCGATACGGGAACCAATATGGGCCTTACGATGAACGAGGCCGCAGCCCAGCTTAGAAAGAAAGAGTTTTACGCTGTCGATGCCGTTGCCGACTGCGTTGCCGGCGCACTCCTGCGCGGCGCGCGCGGAAACTCCGGTGTTATCCTGTCGCTTCTGTTCCGCGGAATTTCGCGCAGACTCAAGGGAATGGAGACCGTCGGCGCAAAGGAATTTGCCGCCGCTATGGAAGACGGCGTTGACGCAGCCTATAAGGCAGTTATGAAGCCGGCCGAGGGCACTATACTTACCGTTGCGCGTATGGCGTCGGCCGCCGCGGTCGAATATGCCAAGAAGGGCGACGATATCGAGGAGCTTCTCGACACCGCGATAAGAATCGGCAAGGAAGCGCTTGATAACACCGTTAACCAGAACCCCGTTCTTCAGAAGGCCGGCGTTGTCGATGCCGGCGGCATGGGATACATCGTCATTTTCTCGGCTATGCTCGCATGCCTGCGCGGCGAAGTGACCGCTCCGACCGCTGCGGTGCAGGCCGGCGTTATCGCAAACGAGAACAATGCGTTTGACATGTTCGGAACAGATGAGATAACCTATGCATTTGATACGGTTTATATCGTCCGCAAGCATGAGCCGAACGTTGACCTCACGCCGCTGCGCGCCTACCTTTCGAGCATAGGCGACTGCCTTGTTATCGGCGAGGACGACGAGGCGTTCAAGGTGCATGTCCATACGAATATCCCCGGCGAGGCGCTCACGAAGAGCCAGCAGTACGGCACTTTGGAGCTTGCCAAGATCGAGAATATGCGCACGCAGTATGACGATATTATGGCAGGCAGAAAGGCTCAGACGACCGACGATCTGGAAAAGATCGAGCAGGAGCTTGAGGCTGCCGAGGATCTGCATGCAGCGCCCACAAAGCGCTACGGCATAGTTGCAGTCTGCGCAGGCGACGGAATTGCAAACCTGTTCAAGGAACTTGGCGCCGACACCATCGTAACCGGCGGCCAGACCATGAACCCCTCAACGGCGGATATAATTAAAGAGATAAACCGCACCCCGGCGGAGATCGTGTTCGTTCTGCCCAACAACAAGAACATCATCATGGCCGCCGAGCAGAGCATCCCTCTGTGCGAGGATAAAACCGTTGTGGTCGTTCCCACAAAGACCATTCCCCAGGGAATAACCGCAATGCTCAATTTCGATCCCGAGGGCGAGGTTTCTGATATAGTAGAAGCTATGAACGAATCTCTCGGCGATGTTCACACGGCGCAGGTCACCTATGCCGCGCGCGACTCGGACTTCGACGGCTACGCCATCCACGCAGGCGAGTATCTTGCGCTGCTTGACGGCAAGCTCATTGGCAGCTTTACCGAGATGCCGTCCATGCTCGGCAAAATGTCCGAGGCCTTTGAGGACCTTGAGCCCGAGATCATCACCGTTTACTACGGCGAGGACGTGAGCGGAGAGGACGCGGAGACCACGGCGAAAGCGCTTGAGAAAGCCTTCCCAGACGCGGAGGTCACTGTAGTAAACGGCGGCCAGCCCGTCTATTATTACATGATATCTGTGGAGTAAATAATAAAAATAACAGCTCACGGCAGCGCGCTGCCGTGAGCTGTTTGCATATTTGTTATACGCCGTAGGATATGACCTCGAGAAGCTCTCCCGAGTATGCGTCTATGACCATGGTCGAATCGGCAAGGACTGTACCGCCGTTGCCCTGCGTGGTGAGCGTAACATTGGTAAAGGTGACCACCCATGCGGGAGCATTTTGGAGCGTTCTGCCACTTTCGTTAATGACAGCCGACTCGTTATCGGTAAAGCTTGCAAGAATGGCGTTTACCGAGCTCGGAGCGGAAGAGGTCATTGCCTCAAGGTGTTTTGACGCGACCAAGAGGGCTGCATCGCGGTCTATCATTGCGTTTCCGGAAGACTGTACGCTTTCTGCCGCAAGCTCCGCGACGGAAAAACCGCGGTCGGCGGGGTCGACTCTGTCGGTCAGCGCCCGCAAGGTTCCTGTAAGCGGAACAGACTCATCACAGACCGAAACGGTATCCAAAACCTGCTCCCGGCCGCTTGCTTTTGCTGCTTCGGGCTCTGCCGACAAAGCGTATGCCACTGACGCGGACAATATGAGCACGGCAGCTAAAGCTCCGGCAAAAATTTTGATACGCTTTTTCATTTTAATACCTCCTTAATAACGAGAATCCCAAACTTCCCAAGTTGAAGCACCTGAAGAGGGAATGTTATTGCGCTGTGTGGATAAATCGCCCATTCCGGTGATGCCCGATGAACAAGTGCAACTTGTGCTGTACCATGTATCAGAATTGCTTTTGTATTTAACCGCACCCATTGTTAGCGGATTAGAGCAAGAACCGGGGCTTTGATCAGAAACGCTGTGTGTTTCTGTTAAGACCTCAATCGTATTGCGCGTAAAAGGAATTTTTGATAACGCAACTTCCGCATAAGTAGTGCCATCAATTACAAAGTACATTCTTGTATTATCACAGCCAACCTTATACGTGTGATGTGTTCCTGTTGCGGGTGCAGATGTTAGCTGCTTTTGAAACCATGAAGATCCACCACCATAATTATATTCATAAAAATAATATGGTTTGCTGTTATAAGAAAATTTCAGGTAGCCGACTTGTGCATATTTGGTGGTATAGTTTAATCTCTCCAGCAGAACGCTTACATACTATTGCCTTCTTTATGGAGGACAACTAAAGCGTCTTTCATAAAGTGCATAGATTTACTTGCTTTGCAACAAATCTATGCACGCTAATTGAGAATTTGGAAGGCAGCAACGCGTTAGTATAGTGTTGATTAATGGAGGTATTTAATGAACAAAAGGCGAATTATTTCGGTATTGGTGGTAATTTTGCTCACTTTCTCTTTAACGAGCCAAGCATTTGCCGCTACATCAGGTTATTACTTTAATGGTGGTTGGAAATTCATTTCCAACAAGGGCGTATTAGCAACAATTGAAACTCAAAATCCCCATGTTAATGCCGACAGTTCTGTATCTGCATGGGTAATGACTTGTGATTCAAAAACTTGGCACTTAGATAAATACTGCACTTAAACACATCCTTTCAAGTTAACAACATGCGTCTGATTGAGGCTAATAAAAATTGATCAGCGGTAGCCAAACGGCTTCAGTGTCTGCATTTAGTCAGCTTTTTGGTAACGTGTATATACAATATCTACGCATATGATAGCATATAAAATTTGTAAATGCAAGCAGTATTGGTAATAGTTAACATATTGTTCGTTGTACGTTAACAATTACATACTGCGCCGCATGAGCATTGACAAGGTGCCGGGCGGAATATAAAATAAGCATATCTTAACGATACGGAGAATTATTATGGCAGATTTTACGCATTTTAATGAAAACGGCAGAGCGAAGATGGTGGACGTGTCCGAAAAGGCGGACACCGTGCGCACGGCGGTCGCGGCGGGCAGAGTGCTTGTCAATGCCGAGACCTTTGAGCTTATAAAAACGGGCGGCATGAAAAAGGGCGATGTGCTCAATGTCGCGCAGGTCGGCGGAATCATGGGCGCAAAGCGCACGTCGGACATTATTCCGATGTGCCACCCGATCATGATATCCGGCGTGGATATCGACATCTCGCTGTGCGAGGAAAGGCACAGCGTCGAGATAGTTGCAACGACAAAATGCACCGGCGCAACGGGCGTCGAGATGGAAGCACTCACCGCTGTGAGCGTTGCGGCACTTACGGTGTATGACATGTGCAAGGCCGTGCAGCGCGATATTGAGATAACGGATATCCGCCTTCTTAAAAAGACCGGCGGCAAGAGTGGGGTGTTCGAGCGCAAATGAAAAGGATACTCATGATCGGAACCGGAGGCACGATAGCGTCGCAGATAAGCGGCAACGCGCTTTCGCCGCAGCTGCGGCCCGATGAGCTTCTGGCGCTCGTTCCTGCCATATCAAAGCTCTGCGAGGTCGAGTGCATCTCACTTTTTAATGTTGACAGCACGAGCATGACTCCGGCGCATTGGGTGCAGATAACAAAGTGTGTGCGCGATAATTACGATAAATACGACGGCTTTGTAATAAGCCACGGAACAGACACCATGGCGTACACGGCCGCGGCGCTCAGCTACATGATCCGCGGCTCGAAAAAGCCTGTTATCCTCACCGGCGCGCAGAAGCCTATAAATTTTGAATCCACGGACTCAAAGGTGAACCTTCTCGATGCGTTTACCTGCGCCTGCTCTGACGATATGTGCGGCGTGAACATTGTTTTTAACGGCCGCGTCATACTCGGCACCCGTGCACGAAAAACAAGGTCGAAGTCCTACGCCGCATTCTCAAGCATAAACTACCCCTATATAGCAACACTCCAGGATGGGGTGCTCATGCAGTATATAAAGCCCGAAAGTCTTGAAAAGCCGCAGTTCTGCACCGAGCTTAACACCAATGTCGGACTTATAAAAATGATCCCCGGCATTGATTTTGAGCTTTTTGAGTTTCTTGCAGAGCGCAAGGATGCAGTCATTATCGAGTCCTTCGGTGTCGGCGGTCTGCCGAGCTACGGCGACGATAAGTTTCTGGATATAGTCATAAACGCCATCGGCCGCGGCAAGGTCATAATCATGACCACCCAGGTGCAGAATGAAGGCTCGGATCTTGCGGTGTACAATGTCGGCCACAGACTCAAGGGCTGGCGGAACGTGCTCGAAGCGTATGACATGACGACGGAATCCGCGCTTGCAAAGATAATGTGCATCCTCGGCTCAACAAAGGACTCCGACGAGATACGCCGCGCGTTTTATGAGCCTGTTGCGCACGATATACTCTACCACTGCGGTGAATGATATGAATACGATTGTGATCATAGGCGGCGGCGCGTCCGGAATGGCGGCTGCGATAACGGCCTCGAATGATAAGAATAATAATGTAATACTGCTCGAGCGCCAGCAGCGTGTCGGCAAAAAGCTCCTGAGCACCGGAAACGGCAGATGCAATCTCACAAACACCGGTGCGGCTCCCGAGCATTACCACGGCGCGCAGCCGGGCTTTCCAGACGAGGTGCTCTCGCGCTTTACGCCCGAGGACACGCTGCGCTTTTTCGATTCTCTCGGCCTTGCCGTGAGCTGCGAGTACGGCGGCAGAGTGTATCCGCAGTCAAACTCGGCAAACAGCGTGGTAGATGTTCTGCGCTTTGCGCTCATGCGCGATAACATAACGGTCAAAACCTCATGTCCTGCGCGTAAGATAGAAAGACACGGCGAGGGCTTTTCGGTCCTGACCGATGATGGTAAGATCAATGCAGACTTCGTCATAGTTTCCTGCGGCGGCGCGGCCGGAGCAAAGGTCGGCGGAGTGCACGACGGATACGAGCTTTTAAAGCTGCTGGGGCATAAGAGCACGGTTCTGCTGCCCTCGCTCGTGCAGCTTGTGACCGATCCCAATTATCCGCGCGCGCTCAAGGGCGTGAGAGTAATGGCAAAGCTGCGCCTTGAAAAGGACGGAGAGATAATTGCCGAAAGCTTCGGCGAGCTGCAATTTACCGAAACCGGCCTGTCCGGCCCGGCAGCGTTTGATATTTCGCGCGCCGCGGCTCAGACCGGCAAAGGAAAGGTGCACATAGACCTGTCGGGGAATGAGGATATCGAGACTAAGCTGCGCGCAAGGATAAAGGCAAATCCAAGCTTATGCGCCGACGATGCGCTCACCGGAGTTTTGCACAACCGACTCGGCAGAATGGTAGTTAAATACGCCGGCGTTCCGGGGCAGACTCCGCTCGAAAGGCTCGAACAGCCGCAAATCGCCGCAATTGCCGCTGCCTGCCGCGATTTCTGCATCGAGCTGCGCGGCGTGGAGGACTTTGACCATGCTCAGGTGACGGCCGGCGGAATAAAGACCACCGGCGTAAATCCCGAAACGCTTGAGAGCTGGTTCGTTCCGCACCTTTTCATAACGGGCGAGCTTCTGGACGTTGACGCCGACTGCGGAGGCTATAACCTCCAGTGGGCGTGGGCAAGCGGTGTGACCGCAGGGAGGCTCGGCAAATGATACTGGTGAGAAATCTGCGCCTCGATATCGGGCAGAGCAGCGATCGGCTGAAAGTCAAGGCCGCGCGCGAGCTGAAGCTCCCGACTTGGGCGATAAAAGATGTTAAGATAACAAAGCGCTCGCTTGATGCGCGCAGAAAAAATGATATACACTGGCTGTATTCCGCCGCCGTTACGGTCGATAACGAGGAAAAGCTGCTGGCAAAATGCAAAAGCAAAAACGTCGCCGCGTATGAAGAGCCGGAGTACACCGTGCCGCAGGCAAGCGCCGAAATTCGTCCCGTTGTTGCCGGCTTCGGGCCGGGCGGAATGTTCGCAGCGCTTGTTCTGAGCATGGCAGGGCTAAAGCCCATTGTGCTCGAGCGCGGCTCTGATGCCGAAGCACGCAGAAAAAAGGTCGAAGCCTTCCGAGCAGGCGGTGAGCTTGACCCCGAGTGCAACGTCCAGTTCGGCGAGGGCGGAGCCGGAACGTTTTCCGACGGCAAGCTCGGTACAGGCATACGCGATATGCGCATCCGCTGGATACTGCGCACGTTTTACGAGCACGGCGCGCCCGAGAGCATACTCTATGACGCAAAGCCGCATATCGGAACGGATATACTTATTAATGTAGTGCAGAGCATACGAAAAACCGTCATCGCAAACGGCGGCGAGGTGCGCTTTAACTCAAAGCTCACGGGGCTTGTTACGGAAAATAACACGCTGCGCGCAGTTCGGGTGGCGGACGAAACGGACGAGTATGAGCTGCCCTGCGAAAGGCTCGTCCTCGCTGTTGGTCACTCGGCTCGCGATACGTTCGAGATGCTCGAAAAAGTGGGAGTTCCTATGGAGGCAAAGCCGTTTTCGATGGGAGCGCGCATAGAGCATAAGCAAAAAATGATAAATATTTCGCAGTACGGCGAGGATAATGAGTCTCTGCCGGCAGCCGACTATTCGCTCAATGTCCATCTTCAGGACGGAACAAGTGCGTATACCTTCTGTATGTGCCCCGGAGGCGAGGTTATTGCCGCGGCATCCGAGACCGGCGGCGTGTGCACAAACGGCATGAGCAACTCTTGCCGCGACGGCGAGAACGCAAACAGCGCGCTGCTTGTGACACTTTCTCCCGAGGATTTTCCGTACGAAGGGCCGCTCGGCGGTATGTACTGGCAGCGCGATATCGAGCGTGCGGCGTTCAAAGCATCGGGAAGCTACCGCGCTCCGGCACAGACCGTCGGCGACTTTCTCACACATGAAAAAAGTGAGAGCTGCGGCGAAGTTAAGCCAAGCTATAAGCCGGGTGTTCATTGGTGCGACTTGCACGATGTCCTGCCGGAGAGGATAACCTCGGTGATTGAAAATGCTCTGCCCGAGCTTGGGCGGAAGCTCAATGGCTTTGACGCGCCGGACGCTGTGCTCACGGCACCGGAAACGCGCTCGTCATCGCCCGTGCGCATACTGCGCGATGAGCGCCGCCAATCGCAGATACGCGGCCTTTACCCCTGCGGCGAGGGCGCAGGCTATGCCGGAGGCATAACCTCTGCCGCCGTTGACGGCATGAAATGCGCCGAATCGGTCATTCAGTCGCTGTGAAAATTTAAAAATCAAATGCTGAAACGGACTTTTTTATCCGTTTCGGCATTTTTTTGGCCTGTGCCACAACATTGGTAACATAAATTGTGTTAACATAAGTACATAAGCACAAAATCTTGTGTTGCAGCAAAACTTGCAATTACATTTTGATTATGAGATTCAAAGCAAGCAAAAACGGCGCTAAGCATTGTATAATCAGCGTTTTCGACGTGGTGAAAAAGTTTCAAAGCCATAAAATGCCGCGAAAAAATAACTCTCTGTAAAGATGCGCACCACAATTTTTTGTGGTGCATGGGGTTACAAAGCGGTAAAAATAACTACATTTTGTGTTTTTCTATTGACATGGCAACTCGCTTATGCTATTGTTTAGACCGTTGAAATAAGGAGACAGACATGAAGGTTACAGGTATTCAAAAATTAACGCTTCTTGACTATCCCGGAGTGGTCGCGTGCACTGTGTTCACAGCAGGCTGCAATTTCAGATGTCCGTTTTGCCACAACGCCATGCTCGTTCTCCCCGAGCAGATAGACAACGAGTGCCTCACGGATGACGAGGTGTTCGGCTTCCTGCAAAAGCGCAGGGGAGTGCTCGACGGTGTTGCCGTTACGGGCGGCGAGCCGCTGCTGCATGCGGATATGCCCGAGTTTTTGGCGCGCGTGAAGGAGCTGGGCTATAAGATAAAGCTCGACACCAACGGCTCAAACCCGGAGCTTCTTTCCGAGATAATCAAAAATAAGCTCGTTGACCGCGTTGCCATGGATATTAAAAACGCGCCGGAGGAGTATGCTCGGACGATAGGGCTTGAGTCGTTTGACATTACCCCTGTCGAAAGATCGAAGGAAATGCTCCTGAGCGGTGAAACGGATTATGAATTTCGCACGACGGTCGTAAAGGGGATCCACACGAAGGAAAGCCTCATAGGCGCAGCCAAGTGGATAGAAGGCGCAAAGGAATATTATTTGCAGCAGTTTAAAGACTCCGGCAATCTCATCCTGCCAGACGGACTTGCAGCATACGACGAAAAGCAGATGCACGCACTGGCCGATGCCGTTCGGGACTATGTTCCGACGGTCGAGGTAAGAGGCGTTTGAGAGAAATATGGAGGAAACAAATGTACAAGATCATTAAGAGAGACGGAAAAATCGTAGACTTTGACATCACCAAGATCGCAAACGCCATTAAAAAGGCGTTTGAGGCCACCGACACCGAGTACACCGATGATATCATTGATTTCATCGCGCTCAAGGTCTCGGCTGACTTCCTGCCGAAGATAAAAGACGGCTATGTTGCGGTCGAGGATATTCAGGACAGCGTTGAGGCGGTGCTGTCGCGCGGCGGCTATGAGGGCGTTGCAAAGGCATATATACTTTATCGTAAGCAGCGCGAGAAACTGCGCAATATGAAAAACACCTACCTTGACTATAAAGAGACCGTCAACAGCTATGTAAACGTTCTTGACTGGCGCGTCAAGGAAAACTCTACCGTCACTTATTCGGTCGGCGGCCTTATCCTTTCTAACTCCGGAGCTATCACCGCAAACTACTGGCTCAGCGAGATTTACGACGAGGAGATCGGCAATGCCCACCGCAACTGCGACCTGCACCTGCACGATCTGAGCATGCTCACCGGCTACTGTGCCGGCTGGAGCCTCAAGCAGCTGATCCAGCAGGGCCTCGGCATTCCGGGCAAGATAAATTCCTCCCCGGCAAGCCACCTGAGCACGCTGTGCAATCAGATGGTAAACTTCCTCGGCATCATGCAGAACGAGTGGGCCGGTGCTCAGGCGTTTTCGAGCTTCGATACCTACCTTGCGCCGTTTGTCAAGATAGACCACCTCACCTACAAAGAGGTCAAGCAGTGCATCCAGTCGTTCATCTTCGGCGTAAACACTCCGTCGCGCTGGGGCACACAGGCTCCGTTTTCAAACATCACCCTTGACTGGACGGTTCCCGCCGACCTCAAGGACATGCCTGCCATAGTCGGCGGCAAGGAGCAGGACTTCACCTACGGCGACTGCGTTGAAGAAATGGCCATGGTCAACAAGGCCTTTATCGACATCATGATCGAGGGCGATGCAAACGGCCGCGGCTTCCAGTACCCGATCCCGACTTACTCGATCACCAAGGACTTCGACTGGTCTCCCACCGAGAACAACAAGCTCCTGTTTGAAATGACCGCAAAGTACGGCACTCCGTACTTCTCAAACTACATAAACTCCGATATGGAGCCTTCGGACGTCCGCAGCATGTGCTGCCGTCTGCGCCTTGACCTGCGCGAGCTTCGCAAGAAGTCCGGCGGCTACTTCGGCTCCGGCGAGAGCACGGGTTCTATCGGCGTTGTCACCATCAATATGCCGCGCATTGCGTATCTGGCGACCGACGAGGCAGACTTTTTCAAGCGCCTTGATAAGATGATGGACATAGCCGCGCGCTCGCTGAAGGTAAAGCGCAATGTTATAACAAAGCTCCTCAACGAGGGACTTTACCCCTACACCAAGTATTACCTCGGAAACTTCGATAACCACTTCTCCACAATCGGCCTTGTCGGCATGAACGAAGCAGGACTCAACGCAAACTGGATCCGCGCCGATATGACCACCGAAAAGTGCCAGGATTTCACCAAGAAGGTACTCAACCACATGCGCGAGCGCCTTTCGGATTATCAGGAGCAGTACGGCGATCTGTACAACCTCGAAGCCACTCCGGCAGAGAGCACCTCTTACCGCCTTGCAAAGCACGATGTTGAGCAGTATCCCGATATCATCACCGCCTCCCAGGGCGACACTCCGTATTACACAAACTCCAGCCATCTGCCTGTAAGCTACACCGACGATATCTTCTCCGCTCTGGATATTCAGGACGAGCTCCAGACGCTTTACACATCCGGCACTGTATTCCACGCCTTCCTCGGCGAGAAGCTGCCCGACTGGGAAGCGGCCGCAAATCTTGTCCGCAAGATCGCGGAAAACTACAAGCTGCCGTACTACACCATAAGCCCGACCTACTCCGTCTGCAAGAATCACGGCTACCTCACCGGCGAACAGTTCACCTGCCCCGAGTGCGGCGAAAGTGCCGAGGTATACAGCCGCATCACCGGCTACTACCGTCCCGTGCAGAACTGGAATGCAGGCAAAACTCAGGAGTATAAGGAGCGCAAGGAGTATAACATCGGCACCTCCGTCCTCAAGCACAAAGGTCCCCTGCACCCCGAGGCAAAGCCCGAGCAGGAGCCTGCCGTTGAGGAGGAGATCTGCGAAAACTCCACCGGCAAACGCAAGATCCTCTTTACGCGTGAAAACTGCCCCAACTGCCGCATAGTGTACAGCTATCTGGACAAGGCAGGCTTTGAATGCGAGAAGATCATGGCCGAGGAGAACGTTGACCTTGCACTGTCTTACGGCGTAAAGCAGGCTCCGACACTTGTCATCGTTGACGGCGAGCATGTCGAGAAGTTTGCCGGCGCCGGCGCGATAAAGAACTATCTTTTCAAGTAAACGAAGGCAAAATAATGCATGATATTATAGTCATCGGCGGAGGGCCGGCAGGATTAACTGCCGCCCTCTACGCCTTGAGAGCGGGAAAAAGCGTTCTCGTAATAGAAAAAAGCACCTTCGGCGGTCAGATAACATGGTCGCCCAAGGTCGAAAATTTCCCCGGCATACCATCTGTGTCGGGTGCAGAGCTTGGTGATAAGTTCACCGCGCAGGCGCTCGATCAGGGCGCTGAGCTTGAGCTTGACGAAGTTACCTCGGTCGAGCTTGACGGGGATATAAAGCGCGTTAAGACCGATTTTGGCGGCACTTTTGAGGCAAAAGCGCTTATCATTGCCTCCGGCGCAAGACCGCGCACCCTTGGCATTCCCGGCGAGGAAGAGCTTATGGGAGCCGGCGTCTGCTTCTGCGCCGTGTGCGACGGAGCGTTTTACAAGGGCAGGGAGGTCGCCGTCAACGGCGGCGGAAACTCTGCATTGCAGGATGCGCTGCTTTTGAGCGATACCTGCTCCAAGGTATATCTTATCCACCGCAGAGATACCTTCCGCGGCGAGGCAAAGCTCGTGGAAGCGCTCAAAGCGCGCAATAATGTCGAGTTTGTGCTCGGCAGCAGCATAACCGCGCTGCTCGGTCAGGATGAGCTGTGCGGCATACGCGTAGCCGATGCCGATGGCAACGAGCGCGAGATCGCCGTTGACGGACTGTTTGTCGCAATTGGCCACGCGCCCGATAACGGCATATTCTCGCAGCTTATGGACCTTGATGACGGCGGCTATGCCGATTCCGACGAGAGCTGCTGCACCAAAACGCCGGGTGTGTTCGTTGCCGGCGACTGCCGCAAAAAGACCGTCCGCCAGCTCACAACGGCGGCAGCCGACGGCTCTGCCGCGGCGCTTGCCGCGTGCCGATATATCGACGCGCTTGAAAATTGAAAACGATATGATGTTTTATAGGGTTCCGGCATTAACTGCGACTGGACCGAGATAAAACGGCGCTTTCGGCGCTGCACGGAGGGATAAAAGCCCGGGAGAAGTATCGGCAGATCAATACCTCTCCCGGTTTTTTGTTATTTAAAATCATAAGGAGGAACTATGAAAGAAAAAAACACGGCATGGATACTGCTCGTTGTCTCCGGGCTTATGGAGATAGTTTGGGCGTATACGATGAAGCTCAGCCATGGATTTACGGTGCTCTGGCCGAGCGTGATAACCATTGCGATACTCATAGCGAGCTTTTTCCTGCTTGCCAAGGCGGTAAATACGCTTGGCATCGGGCTGAGCTATGCAGTGTTCACCGGCATCGGAGTCGTCGGAACTACGTTTATAAGCATATTTGTCCTCAAAGAAGGCGCAAGTCTGCTTAAAATGCTTTCGCTTGGCGTTCTGATCATCGGTATACTCGGCCTCAAGCTCTGCGATAAGGAGGGAGAGGCAAAATGATGTGGCTCGTTTTGATTTGCGCAAGCTTTTTTGAGCTGGCGTTTACGGTGTGCATGAAACTCTCAAACGGCCTTAAAAACGTGAAATTTACCGTGCTGACGGCGATATGCTCCTGTGCGAGTATCGGATTGCTGTCTGTTGCGACAAAAACTCTGCCGCTCGGCGTATCCTATGCCGTGTGGACGGGATTGGGAACGCTGTTCAATGTCCTCTTCGGCATAATCGTTTTTAAAGAGAGCAAAAGCCCTAAAAAACTCTTCTTCATGGCTATGGTCCTCCTCGGCGTCATCGGACTCAGATTGGCATAAAAACCGCCCCCACTTGTCTGAGAACCCATTCAGACAAGTGGGGGCTTCTTGCTATAGAGGATATGTTAAAATGTTTGCTGCCTTACTTATCGCCCTTGGGGAGCGGCTTGCCGGTGAACACGGCTTTGTCCTTTTCGACAAATGCTCTCATGCCTTCAACCTGGTCGCTGTTTGTGAAGCACAGGCCGAATACGTGCGACTCATATACGTTTGCCGACCAGAAGTCCATTTCAAAGCCCTGGTTAATGGCGGACTTTGCCAGACGTACGGCGTTGGGACTGCAGGAGGCTATCTGGTTTGCCAGCTTTTTGGCCTCATCCATAAGCGACTCATGAGGAACTACGCGCTGAACCAGACCGATGCGCAGTGCTTCGTCTGCCTTTATGCGCATAGAGGTGAATATCATCATTTTTGCCATTCCCTTACCGACAAGACGAGACAGACGCTGAGTTCCCGCAAAGCCGGGAATAATGCCGAGACCGGTTTCGGGCTGGCCGAATATTGCTCTGTCGGAAGCAATGCGCATGTCAAAAGCCATTGCTATCTCAGTGCCGCCGCCGAGTGCGTAACCATTGACTGCTGCGATGGTAGGCTGGGGCATGTTTTCGATTTTGTACAGGACGCGGGTGCCGAGCTTTGAATATGCAACGCCCTTTTCGGGATTCATGACGTACATTTCCTTGATATCTCCGCCTGCGACGAATGCTTTGTCACCGTCACCTGTGAATATTACGACCCATACGTCCTCCATGGCCGAGACGTCGTCGATAACAGTTTCAAGCTCAGTGACAAGATCCCAGCTGAGTGCATTGAGCGCTTTTGGACGGGAGATCGTTATAGTTGCGATGTGACCCTCAAGTTCTACGCGAAAATACTGATACTCTTTCATTGGTAATGCCTCCTTTTGTGTTTTTATATTTTGCCACGGCTCACCGTGGGTTAGTACGCTTGTCGATATCGCGGCATATGTTTAGACAAATTGCGGTTGTTAATTTTGTCACGATTTCATTATACCTGATGATCTATTCTGTGTGAAATACTAAAATTGCATATGATTTATTCCTTAAAAGAATAAATCATGTTAAGCCTTTTGATAATAAAAAAGAGACCTTGCTACCAACAAGGTCTCCGGAGATACAGTATCACTAAGCTTTGCTCACTTTTTGTATATTTTCTGAAAATAGTTTATCATGTTTTCTACACGCGCCGGAATATACTCGCCTTTTTTCGTTATGGCCACGATCTGCCATTTTGAAAACGGCTCTATAAATGGAACCGCAACGAGCCCCTGCGTTTTCTTCAAGATCGGTCTCGGTAGTATCGTTATTCCGTGCGACAGGCGGACAAGCTCCACTATGTAATCCCAGCTTTTGCTCAAGGCTATTATATTCGCCTCAATGCCTGCGCGATTAAATGCGCGCATGACATTATCATATATCTGATATGTCGAGTCGAGCATGATAAGCGGTATATCCTTTAAAAGCCGTATTGATATCGCCTTATATTTGGCCAGCTCATGCCCCTCGGGAACGACAAGAACGATCTCATCTGACATTATCCTGCGCACGGAAAGCTCTGAGCAGTCATCCGGCAGCAAAACAAAGCCAACGTCAAGCTCACCCTTGATGACATTCGAAATTATTGGTTTGCTGCCCATCTCGGTGAACAAAAGCTTAAGCCGTGGATGCTGCTTTGAAAAGCCGGATAACATGTCGGATGCCATTATTGTATTTAGCACCGGAGGTATGCCGATCCTGATCTCACTCATATAGTCGCTCGACAGCTCGCTGAGCTTGTCCTTAAGCTGCTCGTAATCGTCAATGAGCTTTTCACCCTGTTTGAAGATAAGCTCTCCCGCAACCGTCAATTTGAAAGAGCGAGTTGTTCTCTTGACAAGAGTGACGCCGTATTCATCTTCAATGCTCTGAATGGCCTTACTTAAAGACGGTTGCGACACGTTCATTTTTTCTGCTGCCCTGGAGAAGCTCTCCTCCTCGGCAACGGCAACGAAATATTGCAGCTGTCTAAACTCCATTTGATCCACCTGCCATTTTTGAAAATTAAAGCGCTGCCAATAGGGCGGACTGCGGACTGTGCTTCTGAATAGTAAAATGCCCCCACTTATCGAACATAATATACTGCTTAACAAATGGGGGTGTGCTGTTCAATTGGGTTAGGAATTCTCCCGGAGTGATGATCACCCGAAGATGCCGCGGATGAAATCGACGACCTTATTGACAAACTCGGTCACGGTATCGGCGACGTTGGAGAGAAACTGCTTTATCTCGCCCTGCTTGCTGACGATATCCTTCAGGTACTTCTGCACCTGCTCGACCTTTTCCTTGAGCGCTGCGGTATCGAGCTTTTCCATCGAGCGGCACAGGGAAACGAGGCTGTCTATCTGGCTGTCGGTGAGGCTTACGTCGTATTCGGCTGCGATCTTCTTGATCTCCTCGCGGAGCTGATCGTCGGTCATGTCCTTGGTCTGGTCGAGGATGAGCTTGAGCTGGTTTACGATGGCGGTGGAGTCTGCGCTGCCAATCTCGTCGGCAAGCTCTGCCGTAACGGTAAGCTCCTGGGTGCCGACAAGCTTTGCATTGTCATCGAGCTTCTTGCCGGTTATGTCCTCGTATGCTTTGTATATACCTGTGAGCGCTGCGGTGCCGGAGACGTTGAAGGGCGCGACGATTTTGACATTTGCGTCGGTTATGCCGGCTGTCACCATTGCGTTCATGTACATGTCCGGAGTGCACCAGGTAATGTTCTTGACCGTTACGTCAAGTCCCTTGCCTTCGCCGAGCGCCTCGATGTATACGCAGGAGATGGACTTTGTGCCGATGAGGCTTTCATCAACAAGACCCTTGAGGTATTCGCGCTCTTCTGCGTTTGTAACCGTAAGCTCCTTGACATCGCCCTGAGAAATGCCGAATTCTTTATAAACAGATGCCACTTCGTCTGCGTCAAGATCCGCGCCGATAACGGTGCGGCTGCCCTCAATGGTGTCGGCAAAAGCAAAGCAGCTGCCGAGCATAAGCACGCAGAGAATAAGAGAAATTACTTTTTTCATGTTCAAATTGTCCTTTCATGGAAGTCAATCTACCATCGGTTAACAAGGGCATGCATGCATTTTAGGCAACCTCGTCAACCGATGGTATTGTAGTATATGTAAACTTCGTTTGTGTTAACGATCTATTAATTGTGCAGGACGATAAAATTTTATTTAACGATTTAAAGTTATTGACATACTGTGAACAGTGTGCTAACATACATGCATAAATCCTGTGAAACCTCAAGAATCGCAAGAGACTGGAGGCGGAGGATGCTCTGGAGAATCCCGAAAGGGTGCCGAAGGTGTAAGGCGCTGCGCGCCGAATCTCTCAGGCCAAAGGACAGAGGAAAGCATAAATTTAATTTTTATATGTTTTCTAATATGTCTCCGGAGCTGCTGAATTTTCAGCAGTTTTTTTGTTGCTCAACAAGGAGGAAAAAAGAAAATGGATGCAGTATTAAAAATCGTTCAGACCGTGAACATGTACCTGTCGGATTATATCCTTATAATCATGCTGATCGGCTGCGGCCTGTATTTCAGCTTCAAGACCAAGTTCGTTCAGGTTCGCTGCTTCGGCGAAGGCTGGCGCAAGGTTTTCGGCAACTTTTCGCTTCACGGCGGCAAGCATGAGGGCGGCATGAGCTCGTTCCAGGCGCTTGCAACGGCGATAGCCGCGCAGGTCGGCACAGGCAACATCGTCGGCGCTTGCGGCGCAATCCTCGTCGGCGGCCCGGGCGCGATCTTCTGGATGTGGATAATCGCCTTCTTCGGCATGAGCACCATCTACGCCGAGGCTGTCCTCGCTCAGAAAACGCGCGTTGTCAACCCCGACGGCACCGTTGCCGGCGGCCCTGTTTACTACATTAAGAAGGCCTTCAATAACGGCTTCGGCAAGTTCATGGCAGGCTTCTTCGCAGTCGCTATCATCCTTGCGCTCGGCTTCATGGGCGCAATGGTTCAGTCCAACTCCATCGGCGAGAGCTGCCAGAACGCATTCGGCATCCCGTCATGGGTCATGGGCGCAATAATCGCAGTTATCTGCGCATTCATCTTCATCGGCGGTGCTCACCGCGTTGCGGCGGTTGCCGAGAAGCTCGTGCCCATCATGGCGATCCTGTATGTACTCGGCGGACTTGTTGTTATTATCTGCCGCATTCAATATGTTCCCGAGACCTTCGCGCTCATCTTCAAGTGCGCGTTCAACCCCACCGCAGTCATCGGCGGCTCGATCGGCTTTGCCATCAAACAGGCAATCTCCCAGGGCGTTAAGCGCGGCCTGTTCTCCAACGAAGCCGGTATGGGCTCAACTCCTCACGCGCACGCTCAGGCAAAGGTCAAGTGCCCCCACGAGCAGGGCGTTGTTGCAATGATCGGCGTGTTTATCGATACTTTCGTTGTTCTCACCATGACCGCACTTGTCGTTATCTCAACTCTGTACACCGGTGACGGCATACTCTCCGGCGTCATGACAAGCTCCGAGAATCTTGACGCACTGGGCGTTGCAAAGACGAATCTTGCTCAGCTCGCGTTCGGCAGTGTGTTTGGCGAAAGCTTTGGCAGCGCATTCGTCGCGATATGCCTGCTGTTCTTCGCATTCACCACCATCATCGGCTGGAACCTCTTTGGCCGTATCAACATTGAGTATCTGTTCGGGAAGAAGGCTGTTCTGCCGTATTCGATCATAGCCATAGCCTTCATCTTCCTCGGCTCGCTGCTGTCCAACGACCTCGTGTGGGAGCTTACGGACATGTTCAACCAGCTCATGGTCATCCCGAACGTTATCGCACTGCTCGCCCTCGGCGGCCTGGTAGCAGCCAGCGCCAAAGCCGGAAACAGCGAAACGCTCGAAAACGTAAAGAAATAAGATATATATTTCAAGAGTCGGCCTCAGGCCGGCTCTTTTTTATTGACAATACAAAGATATAAAAAACCATGCCGAGAATTAGTTTTTTCACAAGTGCTACTTCAGTAAAACAAATTGAGAATATTGTAAATGGAGCATATTGACATAGACGAAAAAGTATGGTATTTTGAAAATAGGCTCACAGAGATTGCCTGAGATCCGAAAACTTGGCGAAAGGAGATTCCGCTATGGATAGTGTTGTCAGTGTATTTATCTCTTTTTGGGGCTTCCTTTCAAACGTCATGGCCTTTGCAGGCATTATCATCATTCCGGCCACGTTTTACGGCGTGCTTGAATGCATAAAAAATGCCGTTCAGGGCAAGACGCCGGCGAATATAAGAAAGCCTTTATCTGGACGGCGATCGGCCTTGTTTTGACGCTTGCCCCGACGGTAATGGCCGTGTTAGTCTCCATAAATTTTTAATGCAAAGAACGCTAAGTTGTCAAAAAAGACAGGATCAAACGATCCTGTCTTTTTCAGTATTCTCTTTTCATGACGGCGAGGAACGATCCGGCGCTCGTTACGACAAAATAGCCCAGCGCCGTGAGCAGCGCCTTTTTCATGTCGGCGCTTTTAACGTCAAATGACGAAAGCGTGCCGGAAATGCGCTCGAGCCAGTAGGCAGAGAGCGAGATATCCTTTTCGGCCAGAGCTGTGTCTGCAAGCGTTAGGACAATGGTCAGCACCATCGGAAGAACAAGACACACGGCGATAGAGCCGCCGGTTTTCTGCAAAACGGTGCTTATGGCATAAAACAGCGCGCCCTCGGCCAGCATTACGGCAAGCTGACACAGAAGGATTTTCACCGTGTTTGCGTCGAAAGACTCAACGCCGGGGCCGGAGAATATAAGGCCGATCAGGTATCCTGCGGCCATGCACGCTATCGTCATTACGGCGGTCGCAAGCATTACGGCGATAAGCTTTGCCGAAAAGATACCGAGGCGCGAGTAGCCGCGCGTTACGATGTTGCGTATTGTGCCGGAAACGTAGTCCTCGCAGGCGAAAAGGGGAATGAACACGCCGATTACCATGCTCAGAACGCCGCCGGATGCAGAGCCGATCATGACGTTCATTGCGTCTATGCCCATTTCGGCCGTGTCCATAACGTCTTTGTTAATGAGATAAGTCGTGCAGGTCGAAACGACGAGCATCGCAACGGCAACTGCCAGGCAGATGTAAAAGCTCTTTTGGCGGATGAGCTTATGAAATTCAAAGTGCAGAAGCTTAGCCATGTCACTTGCCCATCCTTTCAAGAAAGTATTCCTCAAGGCTTGCCGTCTGCATCGACAGCTCGCTGACCTTTATCCCGTGGCGCACGAGAAGGCGGTTTACCTTGTCGCTTTTATCGAGCAGATCGAATAAGTAAATGCAGTCATCCTGAATTTTGACGGCCTTGGGGTCTGCAATGCATTCCAGAAGCGCCTGCGCCTTGGGAATGTTATCTACCCTGAGCTTTAGATGATGGCGGCAGCGCCCCTCAAGCTCCTTCGCCGTTATCTGCTCGATAAGAACGCCGTCTTTTATTATGCCGTAGGTCGTTACGATCTTCGACAGCTCGTCGAGCAGGTGGCTCGATACCAAAAACGTAACGCCCTTTTTCTGATTAAGCACCAGAATAACATCTCGGATCTCCTTGATCCCGGCCGGGTCGAGGCCGTTTATCGGCTCGTCGAGCACCAGAAACTCAGGGTGGCCGAGCAGGGCGATGCCTATGGCAAGGCGCTGCTTCATGCCGAGCGAAAACTGCCCGGCTTTTTTCTTGCCCACGCCTTTCAGGCCTACAAGGTCGAGAATATCCTCAAGCTCGTCGGTGTCGGCACCGGTGAGTATCGCGAAGCGGCGCAGGTTTTCAAGTGCAGTGCAGTTTTTGTATATGCACGGATACTCAAGCAGCGCGCCGATGCGGTGACGGGCCTCATTCTCGCTTTCCTCGCCGCCGAACAGCTCAATGCTGCCGCCTGTCGGCATTGCCGCGCCCAGAACAAGGCGCATGAGCGTTGTTTTGCCGGCGCCGTTTTTGCCGATGAAGCCGTAGATCTCGCCCTTCTTGATCTGCATGCTTACATTCTTGACGGCCGTTTTTTCGCCAAACTGCTTGGTCAGATTTTGTGTACGCAAAACATATTCCAAATAATTCGCCTCCGGGTGAATTGACATTTAGTTTATAAACTATATAATCTATACTATATAATATAATAACAAACGGAAGAAATCAACAAGTGCAGGTGAAACATATGCCGGAAATGAAAATAATCGCACGAATACACACGCCTTTTGACACGAAGTTCGGAATACCGCGTCAGAGCGGAGTTGCAGCCGACGTAAAAGGGGAGATAGTGTTTGAGCCGGAATACCGCGAGCAGGAGGCTGTGCGCGGACTCGAGGGCTTCTCGCACATATGGCTTATATGGTGCTTTTCCGAATCCGTGACGGATAAATGGTCGCCTACGGTGCGTCCGCCGCGCCTCGGCGGAAACGTGCGCATGGGCGTTTTTGCAACGCGCTCGCCGTTCAGGCCGAACCCATTAGGGCTTTCATCGGTAGAGCTTGAAAAAATCGAGTTTACGTCCGATCGCGGACCTGTGCTGCATGTGCGCGGTGCAGATCTCATGGACGGAACGCCCATATTCGATATAAAGCCCTACGTCGCGTACTCGGACTCTCACCCTGATGCACTCAGCGGCTTCCTGGGCACGGCAACGTTTAAAAAACTGCGTGTAACGCTGCCCGACGGCATTTCGGACGCTTTGCCCGAAGGCCTTGTCGATGTCCTCTCGAACGATCCGCGCCCGAGATATCACGACGATCCCGAGCGAGTCTACGGAATGCAGTACGCCGGGCACGAGGTGAAATTCCGTGTTTCCGGAGATGAGCTTATCGTGCTCTCCATACAGTAAATTTATAGAATATCAACAAAATGCACAGTATAGTACTGTGCATTTTTTACTATTGAAATACTTCAAATTTTCGATATAATATACTTAAAATTTTTGAAACATAGGAGCTTCGACCATGACATATATAATAATTGTGCTCATTGCGTATCTGCTTGGCTCGTTCTGCGCGTCGATCCCACTTTCAAAGCATGTATACGGCGGCGACGTGCGCGAAAAGGGCAGCGGCAATGCCGGAGCGACCAATATGGCGCGAGTTTACGGCATGAAGGCCGGAATTGCCACATTTGTGCTCGACGCGGTGAAAACCGCGGCGGCAATGCTGATAGGCACGGCTATTGCCGGCGAAGCCGGCAAGGCGCTCGCCGGAGCGGCGTGCATAGTCGGGCATTGCTGGCCGGTGTATTTTTCGTTCCGCGGCGGAAAGGGCGTGTCCGTCGGGGCGGCGATCGGTCTGATGACGGGGCTGCCCGTGTTTGCCGCGATAATCGCCGTATTTTTCGCGGTTAGCCTTTCAACGCACAAGGTATCGCTCGGCTCGATAAGCGCAGCGGCCTCGCTGCCGATCGCCGCATGGCTAACAAATGCAGACACGCCAATGCTTTTGATGTGCGCTTTCTCTGCGCTGCTTGTTATTTTTATGCACCGCAGCAACATCCGACGCCTCATAAGCGGAACTGAGGGCGACTTTCACGCAAAAAAGTAGTTGAGAAATTTTAAGCTCCAATTTGTTTAATATGTCGAAAATGCCCAATGCATACGTCAAGGTCTTGACAAATCACACATAATTGTTGTAACATGAGCATATCATCAAAGCGGACATAGGGAAGGTTCGCGTATAAAAAACAAAAGGAGAATTATCATGGCAGTATTTAAGGACACTCTTGGCAAGGATTTTCTGGAGAAGTATAACGGCGTTGAGCTTTTCAAGGAGTTCACTCCCGGCATAGCAAAGCTCCCCAAGCTGATGTACAAACCCTATTACAATAAGAAGGCCGGCGACGTTGTTGATACCTGCATCAAGCTCGGCCGCTGCACCGCAGACGAAGCCGCAGCACTCGAGAAGGCATTCAACGAGCGCTACGCAGACAAATAATCAATTGTCATATCAAGCCCTGTCCTTTGGCAGGGCCTTTTTAAAAGTTTGAATGAAGCCCGATAAGGAGGAGTACAATGGATTTTAAGAGCATGACAGTTAAGGACTTCTTTGAGGTCAACGGCGGCAGAGAGCTGTGCGAGCAGTACGCCCCCAATCTTCTTAAATACCCCCTCAAGCTGTTTTATAAAAAGACATGCGGCGAGATATTCGATCTCGTAACCAGCAAGGGTCTTGTCCCGGCAGATAAGGCAGCAGCCATCGAGGCGGCAATAAAGGCAAAATAATAAGGTTTAAACATGAAAAAACTCCGACCGTCGATCGGAGTTTTTTGTTCGTTTCATTACATACCGTAGTCCCAGTCAACAGCCTTCTTGGAATCTATAAGGCTCTGGTATACGCCAAGGTGAGCGACTGCTGCAAGCAGGTTGCCCTTGAGCTTGAACTTGCCCTTAACGAGCGGAGTCTTGGAGTCCCACTCGCCGGTGATGACCTTTGCGAAGTTCTCGTAAGGTCCGATAACGGTGAAGCTTGCGTCGGGAGCGGTGTCCTCGCCGAAGCCGCACTTGTGGTCAACGCATACGTTGTCCTGAACATCAACGTAGAACCAGAAAGTGCTGCCGTCGGTATTGTCGGTCCAGATCTCGGTGTAGGTGAAGGTATTGAGCTTGCCGGGTTTCTTCTCGGAGAACTTGGGCAGAACATCTGCGCACAGTTTCTCGAACCATTCCTGGTTAACAGCTTTTGCCATGATTATTCCTCCTTAAATGTTGCGCCGTTTTTTGCGCACTGCTAAAAAAGCTTCTACATTATAACTGCGCAAATTGTGAAAATCAAGGCAATATAAGGCAAAAACGGCCATTTAACCAAAAAAGTCCAAAATACTTACATATATTCGATTGTGTATAAAACCGAAAGCAAAATTGCCGTTACATGCAGGGAAAATGCTCCGCATTTAATTGTAAATTTTGTCGCGTCATGATCAAAAAACGCGCCGGCGGAATTTTCCGCCGGCGCGTTCTGTCCGTAAATCAATCGCTGCCGAGATAATTTGTCAGCAGCTCGTGCATAAGCTCGTCTCTGTCTATCCTGCATATAAGGCTTCTTGCGTTGTTGTAGTTCGTGATGTACGTCGGATCCTCGGAGAGGATATATCCGACAAGCTGGTTAATAGGATCGTAGCCTTTAACCTTAAGCGAATTGTATACGGATGACAGGATCTCGCGCATTTCGGTCTTGCTGTCAACGATAGCAAATTTTCTCGTGATGTCTTCCATAATTATCACTCCTCGGTCAAAAAATTTCTTGGTGCTATTATAACCAGTTTATTCTCAATTGTAAAGCAAATATGCGGAAAATATTGCGGTCAAAGCACGAAAAGCGGCGAATTAACGCATCGATGCGCCGAAATCGCGCTCCAGAGCGTCGAGAACGGCCTTCATGGTCTCCTCGGCGTGATCGTCGGTGAGGGTCTGATCGTCGGCTCTGAGTGTCAGCGAGAAGGCAACGGATTTCTTGCCGTCGGCAATGTGCGAGCCTGTGTAGATATCAAACAGCGAGCAGCCCTTGAGGTATTTGCCGCCGGCCTTGCTTATGCAGTCAATGAGCTTTGCAACGGGGATGGCCTTATCGCAAACAACTGCGATATCGCGCGTGACGGCAGGGAACTTCGGCAGCGGCGTGTATATCGGATCGGGGCCGCATGCGCCCAGCAGTTTTTCGAGCGAAAGCTCGGCGCAGTAAAGCTCGGTGTCAACGCCGTAGTTTGCGGCAACCAGGGGATGGATCTGGCCGAACACGCCGATGCACTCATCGCCGGCCCACACGGTCGCGCAGCGGCCGGGGTGATACGACGGATTGTCGGTGCATGCCTCGAAGCGGACGCTCTCGGCGCGCAGATCCTTCATTATTGCCTCAACAAGACCTTTTACGGTGAAGAAATTGACCTTTGCACCGTAGGTGCCGAGGGTGAGGTACTTTTTCTCGATCGCAAGGCCGTCCTTGCCGCCGAGATGGTAGGTTCTGCCCAGCTCATAGAGATTGACTTCCTTGTTGCGGAAGTTGTAGTTTCGGGTGAGTATCTCGAGCATGGACGGCAGTGTGGTCGTGCGCATGATGGAGGTATCCTCACCGAGGGGGTTGAGGATCTTGAAGCTCTCGCGCTCGGGCGAATCGGCCGGCATGCGGATCTTGTCGTAGTAGGTGGGGGAAATGAACGAGTAGGTGATTATCTCGTCATAGCCTGCCGCGCGGCACAGCGAGCCGAGGCGCTGCTCAAGAAGTTGCTCGTCCGAGTAGCCGCCGAGGGTGCTTTCGCCGGAAACCAGCGTGCAGGGGATGTTGTTGTAGCCGTAGAAGCGTGCGACCTCTTCGGCAAGATCGGAGTAGTGGCCGACGTCGCCTCGCCACGAGGGAACGCTTATCGTCTCGCCGTCAACGCCGAACTGGAGGCTGCGCAGTATATCCTGCATCGTCTCGGTGGAAACGTCGGTGCCGAGCAGAGCGTTTATCTTGTCCGGGCGCAGCGCGAGCACGGTGGGCTCGGGAATGTTGTTTACGATGTCGATAACGCCGTCAACAACTTCGCCAGCGCCGAGCATTTCGACCAGCTCGCAGGCTCTGTTTACTGCCGGAAGAGTGTTCAGAGGGTCAAGACCCTTTTCAAACTTTGCCGAAGCCTCGGTGCGCATACCAAGCGACAGTGCGCCCTTGCGGATGCAGGTTCCGTCAAAGTTTGCAGACTCGAAAACAACGTCAACCGTGTCGGAAACAATCTCGCTGTTCTCGCCGCCCATGATGCCTGCAAGGCCGACCGCGCGAGTATCGTCCGCGATAACGAGAATGTTGGGGTTGAGCTTTCTGACATTTCCGTCGAGCGTTGTAAGCTCCTCGCCCTCGGCGGCGCGGCGCACGATGATTCTGCCGCCCTTGACGTAGCGGTAGTCGAATGCGTGCATAGGCTGGCCGTATTCCATCATGACGTAGTTTGTGATATCAACGATGTTGTTTATCGGCCTTACGCCCATTGCGCGCAGTCTCTCGCGCATCCACTTCGGGGAGGGAGCAATCTTAACATTGCGTACCATGCGCGCGGTGTATCTCGGGCAGAGATCGGCAGCCGGGGTTTCGACCGACAGAAGCTCGGTGAGAACGCCGTCTGCGCCGCCCTTGACGACAGGCTCGTGTGTTTTAAGCTCTTTGCCGAAGGTCGCGGCGGCCTCGCGTGCAAGACCGATGACCGACAGGCAGTCGGGGCGGTTGGGGGTTATCTCAAACTCAACGACGTGATCGTCTGCGCCGATGATGGGCTTGATGTCGTCGCCGGGCTTTATGCCGTCCTCGTGCAGGACGAATATACCGTCGGGGATGCAGTGGGGGAACTCGGCCTGCTGGGCGTGAAGATCATCGAGAGTGCAGATGCTCTCGCTTTTTGTGTTGTATGCTGCCATGTCGCCGACGTGTATGTTCTGGCAAGCAGTTACGACAACCGCGCTGCCGTCGCCGGTGCTCAGGGTGCATTTCCAGAGGTTGATTCCGGCGTTCTCAACGGCGGTCACGGCCGCCGCTATGACCGGTCCGAAAACCTTGTCACCAGCCTTGATATCGGCAGGGATCGAGGGCTTATCCTTGTCCAGCGGATGATAGTCGTTCAAAAGCGCGGCGGCGCTTATAACGCCATAGGGGAAGTCGCGCTCGTCAAGATTAAGCTCCTTGAGCGAGCAGAGCATGCCGTTTGACAGCACGCCTCTGAGCTTGCCCTTTGTAATCTTCTTGCCGCCGGGCAGCAGCGAATTGTGCAGCGCGGCAGGAACAAGATCGCCGGCATGGATGTTCCATGCGCCGGTAACTATCTGCACAGGTTCTGCCTGACCGATGTCGATTTGGCAGATCCACATATGGTCGGAGTCGGGGTGCTTTTCCATGGAGAGAATCTTGCCGACGAGAACATTGCTTATCTCGGCACCCATATCCTCATAGGTTTCGACCTTAGAGCCGGAGAGGGTCATAGCCTCGGAAAATTCGCGGTCGTCTATATCGCTGACGGAAACGCCGTCAACAAACTCAGTGAGCCATTTTCTGCTTAAATTCATATCATTTCTCCTCCCATCAGAACTGTTCCAGGAAGCGGACGTCGTTTTCGAATATCAGACGCAGGTCGGATATCTTGAATCTGCGCATTGCAAGGCGCTCAAGGCCCATGCCGAATGCCCAGCCGGTGTATTCCTCGCTGTCGATGCCGCTCATCTCAAGAACCTTCGGGTGGATCATACCTGCGCCGAGAACCTCTATCCACCCCTCGCCCTTGCAGGTGGGGCAGCCCTTGCCGCCGCACTTGTGGCACTGAACGTCCATCTCGCAGCTCGGCTCGGTGAACGGGAAGTGGTGCGGTCTGAATCTCGTGACGGTGCCCTCGCCGAACAGCTCCTGCATGACAAGGTTCAGCGTGCCCTTGAGATCTGCCATGGTGACGTTCTTGTCGATGACCATGCCCTCGACCTGGTGGAACATCGGGGAGTGAGTAGCGTCTACCTCATCCTTGCGGTAAACTCTGCCGGGAGCAACAATGCGGATGGGCAGCTTCATTGTTTCCATTGCACGCACCTGCATGGGGCTGGTCTGCGAGCGGAGCATGACGCGGCTGTCTTTATCAAAATAAAACGTATCCGACCAGTCGCGGGAGGGGTGGCCTTCCTCGGCGTTGAGCTTATCGAAGTTATATGTTGCAAGCTCGACCTCGGGGCCGTCGAGCACGGTAAAGCCCATGCCGACGAATATCTCCTTAATTTCGTCAAGCGCCTTGTACATCGGGTGCTTGTGGCCGAACCTGATATCCTCGCCCGGAACGGTGACATCGACCGTTTCAAGCTCAAGGCGTGCCTCAAGAGCGGCGGCTTCGAGCTTTTTGCGGGTTTCGTCAATCGCGCTTTCAAGCTCTGCGCGGATCTGGTTTGCAAGCTGACCCATAACGGGGCGCTCCTCTGCCGAGAGCTTGCCCATCTGCTTGAGTATGTCGGTAAGCTCGCCCTTTTTGCCGAGATACTTAACTCTCAGCGCTTCAAGATTTTCGGGACTGTCAGCGTTGAGAATTGCCTTGACGGCACTTTCTCTGAGCTGATTCATCAATGCTTTCATCGTGTCTCTCCTTATCTTTAGAACTAAAAAATAAACAAAAAAATAGCCTTACGTCCTCATTGGGACGAAAGACTTAACCTCCGCGGTACCACCCTTATTCGATGTTCATCGCACTCAAGTGGCTTTAACGGAGCCGCCGCCGGGGATTAGCCGGAGCTCACGGGCGAACCGAATATCCGCATCACGGGCGGCTTGCAGCCGGTGACCGCCGTTCTCTGAGTGACGCTGCGATATTATCTTCCCGATCAAAGCAATAACATTATTATTACTATAGTATTAAAGCCCACATTTAAATAAATGTCAAGAAAAATTTGAATAATGTTTGCCGCAGGTGGTTAATAGAATTAATTGAGAAAAGCTTTCGGAGGATGAAACATGAAAAGAGTATTGCCGTTTGTGCTGTGCCTTATCCTGCTGTGCGGCTGTGCCGACGACGGAAAGTCACAGTTTTTGGAGTTTGTAAATGTTGTCTCATCGGCGGAGAATATCTCGTTTTCGGCAGAGGTATCGGCGCAGTACAGCGACAAAACGGCGCAGTTTACCCTCGGCTACGAGCAGACCGCCGACGGCGCAAGCATATCGGTCATAGAGCCTGAGATGCTGCGCGGCATAAAGGCAAACGTTATGGGAAAAAACCTCAGCCTTGAGTATGACGGCGCAATGCTCGATATTGGAACGCTTGACGATGCCGAGCTTAGTCCCATGTCGTCGCTGCCGCTTATCGTGCAGGCGATGCGAAACGGCCATCTCGAGATAAGCTGGGTCGAGGACGATATGCTTGCAGCGCGCATAATTCCGGCCGACGATTATGTTGTGACGCTGTGGATCGACTCATCCCTCACGCCGAGGAGCGCCGAGATAAGCTATAAGGAGAATACAGTCGTGCTCGTCGAGATATCCGACTGGTCGGTTTCAATGTAAGGTAAGCCGTCAGGCGATATGGTTTAAGTTAAGTATAAAATTCACACTGCCGTGGGAGAATATAGTCAGCACCCTACATAAGATGTAGCGGGCGACTATAATTCGGAGTGTGAATAAAATTGAGTATAGTCAAACGTGGAGATATTTTTTACGCAGACCTCAGCCCGGTCGTCGGCTCGGAGCAGGGCGGCATGCGCCCGGTGCTCATCGTCCAGAACGACACCGGCAATAAGCACAGCCCGACGGTCATAGCGGCGGCGATCACCAGCCAGACGGGCAAGGCACGTCTGCCGACGCATATTGAGCTTAACGCCCAAAGCGTGGGGCTTTCGCGCGACAGCGTGATACTGCTCGAGCAGATACGCACCATTGACAAATCGCGCCTGCGCGAGCGGATGGGCAAGCTCGACGATACGACCATGACCAAGGTCGATAACGCCATAGCGGTGAGCTTCGGCCTGTAATATATCTTGCTCCCCGGGCAGGCACCCGGGGAGCACTCGCAGGGGAGGACAGGGACATGCACAGCCTGCCTGTTTACATAGACGGAGAAAAATGCGGAAGCATAAGCAAACGAACCGACGGCCTTATGACCGTGCTGAGCGCCCGATGCAGCGCCCGACCGGGCAGGATAGTGCGCCTTTATGTATTCGGCGGCGGAAAAAGCGCGCTTTTGGGAACCATGCAGCCGGATGGTGAGTGCCTTGCCATAACGCGGCGTTTTTCGCGCGCAGAGCTTAAAAAGCTGCCGGAGAATATCGAATACGCAGCCGACAGACCGGTAGATGAGCAAAACACCTCCGACACCTTATGGCGCAGAGGCAAAATGGGGTGTCTGATCTCGGATGAGCATATCGCAATACCGGCGCAGCCTGCCAGGCTCGGCCGGGTTTCGGATAAGCTGCGCAGCATAGAAGGCCGGAGCTATTTAATTTTCGAAAGAAATCTGTGATATATGTGGAAAAAGCGTGCCGTTTGTGTTAACATGATAGCATAATACACAAAACTATGGAGGTGTCAGCTATGCTGATGACTGATGTTATCGTAAAAAAGCGCGAGGGCGAAAAGCTCAGCGCGGAGGAGATAAAATTCGTAGTTGACGGCTACACGAAGGGCGAGATACCGGATTATCAGATGTCGGCGCTCTTGATGGCTATACTGCTTCGGGGTATGGACAGGGAGGAGACGCTGGAGCTTACCATGGCCATGCGCGACTCGGGCGAAACGCTTGATCTTAGTGCAATAAAGGGTGTGAAGGCCGATAAGCACTCGACAGGCGGCGTCGGCGACAAGACCTCGCTCATACTCTGCCCGATGGTGGCCGCTCAGGGCGTGAAGATCGCGAAAATGTCCGGCCGCGGCCTTGGGCACACGGGCGGAACGATAGACAAGCTTGAAAGCTTCCCCGGCTTCAACACCGGTATTTCCGAGGAAAAGTTTATTGAAAACGTCAATAGCTTCTGCATTGCCATTGCCGGCCAGACCGCCGACCTTGACCCTGCCGACAAGAAGATGTACGCTCTGCGCGATGTTACGGGCACCGTGCCGAGCATACCGCTTATCGTAAGCTCCATCATGAGCAAAAAGCTTGCCGCAGGCGCGGATGTGATCGTTCTTGACGTTAAGTCCGGCAGCGGCTCGTTTATGAAAACGGCCGACGATGCGCGCGAGCTTGCCGAAAACCTCACGGCGGTAGGTAAGCTTGCCGGGAAAAAGACCGTTGCGGTCATAACGGATATGGACGAGCCTCTGGGCAACGCTGTCGGCAATGCGCTGGAGGTAAAAGAGGCCATCGAGGTGCTGCGCGGCGAGAAAAAGGGCGAGCTTCTGGAGCTGTGCCTTACGCTCGGAGCCTGCATCCTCACCGAGGCCGGCATTGCCGAAAACGATGCTGCGGCGCGCAAAATGCTCGAAAAGGGCATTGAGGATGGCTCCGCGCTCGAAAAGCTTGCCGAGCTTGTCGAGGGCCAGGAGGGCGACAGACGCGCGGTGTTCGATACCTCTCTTCTGCCCATGGCGCCTGTTCAGCTGGAGGCCGTGTGCGACCGCGCAGGCTATGTAAAGCACATCTGCGCCGACGAGGTCGGCCTTGTTTCAATGCATCTCGGCGGCGGCAGAGCCACGAAGGAGAGCGTCATCGACCTTTCCGTCGGCATTATCCTCAAAAAGAAGGTCGGCGATGCGGTCAAGGCAGGGGAGAGCCTTGGCACAATCCATGCGCAGAGCATTGAAGCGGCAAAGAAAGCCGCACAAATGCTGAACGCCTGCTATACGATAGTTCCCGAACCGGTCGAGAAACCGGCATTCATAAAGGGCATAGTCAGATAACAAAAAACTCAGGTCTTTGACCTGAGTTTTTTAACTTACAATCGCAATGAGCACCGAAGCGAGAACTATAAGCAGTGAAAATCCGATCTCGCCTGCCCAAACCATGCGCAGCTGATCCTCGGATATCACCATGCCGTAGCTTTTGGGCTTGCTCTGCGGCTGCGGCTCGGCGGCCGGAGCCTCCTCTGGAGCCTCGGCAGCGTCAAGCTCGTCGAACACTTCGTTATCGACAGAGTCACTGCCGTCTACGCCCTCGGTATCCTGAGCAGGGGTAACTTCTTCGTAAGAGATATGCTCGTCATCCTCCGCCTTGAGGTGCAGCTTCGGAATATTGACCTTTGGTATTTTTATTTCGGGTATCTTGAACTTCATAGCGTTACCTGAAAAACGGTGGGCATTGCGCCCACCGTTTTGATTTGTCGATTACTCGGCCTCGGCCAGAGCCTTAGCCTCTTCGATGACCTTCTGCTGAACATTGCCGGGAGCTTCCTCATAGCGAATGAACTTGCAGGTGAACGAACCGCGGCCCTGAGTCATGGAGCGCAGGTCGATGGTGTAGGAGCTCATCTCTGCCATGGGAACCTCGGCCTCGACGGTCTGCATGCCGTCCTCGGCGTTCATGCCCAGAACGGTGCCGCGGCGCTTGGAGGAGATATCGGACATGATATCGCCGAGGTTTGCGTCGGGGATGGTTACCTGGAGCAGGCCGATAGGCTCAAGGATGGTGGGCTTTGCCTTGGGGATGCCGTCCTGATATGCAAGACGTGCAGCGGTCTGGAAAGCCATATCGTTGGAGTCAACGGGGTGGTAGGAGCCGTCGTACAGAGTTGCCTTCAGGCCGACCAGCGGATAACCGGCGAGAACGCCCTTCTGAACTGCGTTGCGCAGACCCTTTTCAACGGAGGGGAAGAAGTTCTTGGGGACGGAGCCGCCGAATACTTCCTCAGCGAAGATCATGTCGTCCTGCTCATCCTGCGGCTCGAAGCGGATCCAAACGTCACCGAACTGGCCGGAACCGCCGGACTGCTTCTTATGACGGCCGTGAGCTTCGACCTTGCCCTTGATCTTCTCGCGGTAAGCAACGCGAGCGGGCTTGAGCTCGGTCTCGACGCCGAAGCGGCTCTTGAGCTTTGCGCACAGAACGTCGACCTGAATGTCGCCTGCGCCGGAGATGACCATCTGATGGGTCTCCGCGTTGTTGACGAGGGTGAAGGAGACGTCTTCTTCGTTAAGTCTTGCAAGACCGCCGGCGACCTTGTCGTCCTGACCCTTGGTCTTGGGGGAGATAGCCATGGAGTAGCAGGGATCGGGCATCTCAAGTGCAGGGAGCTCGACCTCGTTCTTGGGATCGCAGACGGTATCGCCGGTCTTCCACTCCATCTTGCCGACGGCAACGATATCGCCGCAGCAGGCTTCCTTGACCTCGGTGGTCTTCTTGCCGCAGATGGTGTAGAGTCTGCCGAGCTTGTCGGTGCTGGAAGCACGGACGTTGCGCAGCGAGAGGTCGGCGGTGATCTTGCCGGAAACGACCTTTACAAAGCTGTATTTGCCGAACTGATCGGAAACGGTCTTGAAAACAAAGCCGCAAACGGGCTCAGCGGACTTATCCTCCGGAGCCGGAACGTAATCGCAGATCGCCTGCAGGACAGCCTCGGTGCCGACGTTTGCCATTGCTGCGCCGCAGACAACGGGAACTACGCTGCGCTCTGCAAGGCCGGCCTTGAGACCGACAACGATCTCGTCGTCGGTAAGCTCCATGGTGTCGAGGAACTTTTCCATAAGCTCTTCGGTAACTGCGGCAGCTTCCATAAGCTCCATGCGCATCTCTTCGACCTTGTCGGCGTCGGCAGCAGGGATAGCGACCTTTGCGGTCTTGCCGCCCTTGGTCTGGTAAGCGGTGCTGTGAACGAGGTCGATAACGCCGGTGCCGTCGGACATGGGGATCATGACCGGGCAGATGGCTGCGCCGTATTTCTCTTTAAGTGCCGAAAGGACAGCATAGAAGTCGCCGTGCTCTTCGTCGATCTTGGAGATGTAGAACATCGCAGGAACGCCTGCGGCCTTGAGGTATTTCCAACTTCTTTCCGCTCCGACGGTGATGCTGTCCTTAGCCGAGCAGAAGATGATGCCGGTCTCAACAACGCGGATAGCGGCGAGAACGTCGCCGACGAAGTCAAAGTAACCCGGGCAGTCGAGAACATTGATCTTGCAGCCGCCGAAGTTTACGGGAGCGACGGAAGTTGCAATGGTGATCTGACGCTTGATTTCTTCAGCGTCATAGTCGCAGACGGTGTTGCCGTCGGTGACCTTGCCCATACGGTCGATAGCGCCGGTCGTGAACAGCATGCTCTCAGCAAGGCTGGTCTTACCGCTGTTGCCATGACCCATGAAGCAGATGTTGCGGATGTTTTTGGTTTCGTAGCTCATGTGTTGCTTCCTCTCTTGAAAGATATATTAAAAAATTAATTTCGTATAAAACGCAATCGATTTATTATACACTATTAAATATTTAATAGCAACAATTTTTTACGGGGTGCTTATCGAAAAGCTAAGTATGACAGTAATCAGCAGCCACGCAAGCAGATAGCTGAGCGCCGTTACGACGCTCGGCAGGGCGCTGAGGCTGAGAATAAATATGACAAGCATTCCGACAACGGCACTTACGACGCTGAGCATAACGCTCAGCCTTATGCGGCTAAAGAGCATTTTGCCGTGATCGGCAAGGCTTACGAGGGCACTCAGGCCTTCGCGCGATATGAGCGCGGCAGGCTTGCTCGCCTCGGACGGCTCTGCGCCGGATATCGCATATCGCTCGGAATACGGCGGAAAGTCAAAGCCGTCGGTCGGCATGTCAAACTTCACAGAAAGCATCGAGGGTGTGATGTTGAAATCGCGCACGGCAAATATGGCGTGGCGATCTGAGCCGACAAGCTCCTCAAGTGCACTCTTTACGGCATCCGAGGCCGTGTACTCCATCTCGAACACACCGCAGATAACGCCGGCAACGGCTATGTAAACGCCGTTATTCAGAACATACTTTTCGGGAAGAACAACGCCCATAAGGCGCATGAACGCGGCATTTCCGCAGTAAACGTCCTCGCCGTCGATCATTGCGGTAAGGCCGCCGCTTTCGTGAACCGAGAAGGCCTCGACGGGCATAAGACCGCCGCCGGCCTTGCGCATGAGCTCTGCAAACGGATGCACCATGGCGCTTCCCGAGGCCGAGATTATGCTGCCGGCAAAGGAAATGATGCGCTCCGGCTCCATGCCGGCGAAAACGCGTGTGCGGCTTATTTTTACGCAGCCCTTGGGGAACAGGTCGCCGTCTGTAACGATAAGGTGCTTTGCCTTGCCGATGTCATAAAGCCCCGACCAGCCGGCTATCGTCGAGCCGCTTCGGATAAGGCTCTTTATCGAAATGAAAAACGGCATGGGGAAGGTTATGAGCATGGCAATGGGCGCTGCGCACACGAAAATGCCGGAGAGAATGTGAGCAAAGGATGAAAAGTCCTTGCTTATTACGGCTGCAATGATGCTCAAAACGAGCGCTGCAACGACGAAATACGGAGTGAGCACGCCGAAAACCGACTCGTCGGGCCCGTCCTCCTCTGTGCGGCGAACAATGCCGTCAAGGGGCTTTCTGCCCTTGACGAGCGTGATATCTCCGCCGGAAAGCTCGGCTTCGGCCGTAACAACATAAGGATGCTTTGATGCTGCGGCGGTGTTCAGGATTATCTTGTTGCTGCGCGCATTCATGACGCTTCCGAGCAGCGTGAATGCGATCGTCAGCGCCGGGATGACGCAGAATGGAACGACCTTTTCGCTCACGCTTGCCGCCGAAAGAAAAGCGTCGATCATGCAAAGCAGGCAGGATATGGCAATAAGCGCGCTGGCGTGCAGCTTAAACCGCACTATGCTCATGATGCCGGTCGTTATTATATCAAGTCCGCAGAACATTACGGATATCATCATGATAAGGCACACGGCGCTTTTTACGCCTGCATCGGCAAGTGCGCCTGGAACGGGAAGCCCGTAGGATATGTATGCCATCAAAACGCACAATACAAAGGCAATCCGCGTTCTGAGCCTCAGTCCGGCAATGTGCTTATCGTAAAACCTTGCGGCCTTGTCCGGCTGCATCTCCTCGCCGAGATCTTCCGACTCGTAACTCGTCTCGCCGAGAGTCACCTGACTCTGTTTTATCTTCATTGCGATAAATGCAAGCGCGCTTATCACGGGAACGGCGACGGATTCGCGGAACGATTTAGGCTCTTTGCGAGCCTTCTCCTTTTTCGGCGGCTCGGGTTCAATGACGGTGTAATCGGCGTCGGCGGCATATTTGTCGCCGGTTTCCTCATTTATGCCCGAGCCTTCGTAAAGCTCGGGTTCCGCTTCCTGCTCATGATCGTCGGAAACCTCGTCGCGCACCTTTGTCTGCTCTGCGGCAGATACGGGCGGCTCAAAGGTCTTAGCGGAAAGCGAAGCTTCCTGCTCGCGCAGCTTTGTCGGCTCCGGTTCGGACTGCGCCGCCTCCTCCCGGACAGGTTCAGGCTCGATGATGCGCCACTGCGGCCGGGGAGAATGCTTAAACTCGGCGATTATGCGGTCAACCTCGTCAAGCTCCGAGCTACTATCCGGCACTGCGGAGCTGATAGGCTCGGCAGACTCGGGATTTGCCTCGCTTGTCTCAACAGGCGCGCCGTCGGACTCAAACTCACGCCGTATCCGCTCGGGATCGAGCTTTGACGTGCTCTCTGCGCCGTCGTCTTCCGCTTCAAACTCCTCGATGATCTGCGTTGCGTCAAAGTCAAAGCCGTCCTGCGGTGCCGAAGCCTCAAAGCCGTCGTTTACTACAGCTGAGAACACCTGGTCGGACTTTTTCGATGTGTCCATTACCGGCACACTCGGCTCAAAAAACGGCTTTTCGGATACAGGCTCCTCGTCAAGCGCCCCGAACTCACTTAATATACTGTCAAGATCAAAGTCGAAATTGACAGAGTTTTTGTCATTTGAAGATGAACTCATAAATTAACCTCGGTCAGCCTCTGCGCTGGCGCAGGACTTCGTACATGATTATTGAGGCGGCGGCGGAAGCGTTCAGAGAGTTTATCTTGCCTGCCATGGGGATGCTCACGATAAAGTCGCAGTTTTCACGCACGAGCCTGCCCATACCGTCGCCTTCAGAGCCGATAACAACGGCGCAGGAACCGGTGAAATCCGTGCTCCAAAGCTCGCTGCTGCCGCCGGCTGCCGCACCGTAGACCCAAACGCCCTCGTTTTTAAGCTCTTTAAGAACGGAGGGAATGTTCGGAACTCGGGCTATCTTCATGTGCTCGGCAGCACCTGCCGAAGCCTTGCCTACGATGGCGGTAAGCCCTGCACTGCGGCGCTTGGGGATTATAACTCCGTGCGCGCCGGCACATTCCGCGCTGCGGATTATCGCACCTAAATTTCGCGGATCGCTTACCTCGTCGCATACGATGATAAAAGGCTGCTCGCCTCTTTCCCGTGCAAGAGCAAGGATGTCAGCCACCTCGCAGTATTCGTTAACGCCTACAAGGGCGATAACGCCCTGATGCGCCTTCGTGACCGACATGTTGTCAAGCTTCCGGCGGTCGGCATCGACGACGACTATTCCGGCCTCGCGCGCTTTCGACGCGATATGGCCGAGGGTCTTGTCCGTTTCGCCCTTGGCGATAAATATCTTATCTATGCTGCGGCCTACGCGCAGAGCCTCGACAACGGCATTTCTGCCCTCGATTATATCGTTTTTGATCTCAAAATTGTTTTCTTTGTTTTGCATTTCTTCACCCGTGCTCACATTTGCAGATAATAATACAAAATACATATTAACATATGCTTGCAAAAGTTTAAAGGGAAAAGTTTTTCCCTGCGACAATTTTTTTGTGGACATTATCACAATTTGGTTGTAAGATGCAAGGTAGCATACTGTAATATAAAATTAGTGTAATTATATCCTGCGAAAGGAAAGCGATATGAAAAAACTCAATAATAAAATCGACATGTTCTGTTACAGGCACCCGAGATTCGGCATTCCGAACCTGATGCTGTATGTTGTCGTTATAAGTCTTGCTGTCTGGCTGCTGAGCATTATGGACAGCAGCAGGACGCTGATGAGCTACTTTGCATTTTCGCCCGAGCTTATTTTAAAAGGACAGGTATGGCGCCTTATCACGTTTATGTTCATTCCGCAGGATACGAGCATGTGGGCGCTGCTGTTTTTCTATTTTTATTACTGGATAGGCAGCACGCTCGAGCGCGAGTGGGGCACGGCGCGATTTAATATATTCATCTTCTCCGGCGTTCTGCTCACAATTATCTACGGTATGGTAATCTATCTTATCACCAAGCAGTCGGCAAGCATCGGAACGTACTACATCTATCTTTCGATGTTCTTCTCCTTTGCTACGCTTTATCCGGATACCCAGGTCCTTTTCATGTTCATTATTCCGGTCAAGATCAAGTGGCTTGCGTATATCGACGCTGCGTTCTTCATCTTTGAAATGATAGCAACACCGTTCCCGTTCAATCTGCTGCCGCTTATCGCAATGTTCAACTACTTCATATTCTTCGGCGCGGATCTCATATCGGAGCTGCGGTCGAAGCGCGTGCACTACAGCAAAACAACGGTCAACTTCAACCGCGAAAAGCAGAAGATCAAATACGAGCAGCGCCAGAAAAACTACACCTATAAGTGCAGTGTCTGCGGCAGAACAGACGTGGATTTTCCCAATCTTGAATTTCGTTACTGCTCAAAATGCGCAGGCTACCACTGCTTCTGTCAGGACCATATAAACAACCACGTTCATTTCACTGAATAACGATAAAACAGGGTGGATAAGGATATGGAAGAGAAGAAAATAACGGCTAAGACAGTCGTTGGCATAGTGATATTTGTTGCGCTCATTGCAGTGCTTGTCATGGTCGTGATGCGCGGCATTGCGGCAAACAAAGCGCTTGAAGAAACCGCGGAAAGCCCGGCCGTAACGGTGCAGCCTACGCCGACACCGACTCCGGAGCCTACGCCGACTCCCGTGGGCCTGCCGGACTTCAAGCCCCATTCCGTTGACGGGACAGAGCCGGAAAGACTCATTTCCAGTACGGCGATCATGGTTGACGGCGAGGTTGTCGAGGAGTACGAAAGCGACTACGAGATAAACTTCGACCTGCCGGAGAGATACACAGAGCTTGAGGGCATCGTCACCTTCCGCGGCGATAACTTCCGCAGCGGCGCAGCCTACGGCACGGCGGCGGTCAGCAGCAAAACGCTCACGAAGGTCTGGTCGAAATCGACAAGCGGCCTTAGCGATACCGATGGTACCTATTGGTCCGGCAGCGGCTGGACGGGTCAGCCGCTCATCGTAAAGTGGCCCGAGGCAACGCGCAAGAACATAAGCGCAATGTACGATTGGGCGCGCGAAAAGGAAGGCCTTGTCGAGGTCATATACGCAACGCTTGACGGACATGTGTATTTCTATGAGCTGACAAGCGGCGAATACACGCGCGATCCGCTCAACCTCGGCTTTAACTACAAGGGAGCGGGCGCTCTTGATCCGCGCGGATATCCGATACTCTATGTCGGCTCGGGCGTTGACAGCGTAAACGGAAGATCCCGCGTCAAGGTCGTAAACCTTATTGACAACAGCGTTATGTTCGAGTTCGGCCACAATGAGACCTTTGCAAACCGCGGCTGGCATATGTTCGACTCCTCGCCCCTCGTGAGCGCGGAGACCGACCAGCTCATCTATCCGGGTGAAAACGGAATACTCTACATCATTCATTTGAATACAAAATACAACGAGCAGACAGGTGAGCTGTCCGTTGATCCGGACAATATAGTCAAATGGAAGTATAACGGTGTGCGCAGCGGCAGCCGGTACTGGCTTGGCGTTGAGTCATCGGCGGCGATAATCAATAACTACATTTTCCTTGCCGATAACGGCGGCAACCTCATGTGCCTTGATCTGAACACACTGAAGCTCGTATGGGTGCAGGATGTGCTCGACGACACAAACTGCTCGCCTGTTGTCGATGTCGAGGACGGCCACCCGTATATTTACATCAGCACCTCGTTCCACTACGGATGGCGCTCGTACTCAACGGCGGAGATACCCATTTTCAAGATAGATGCCGAAACCGGCGAGATAGTCTGGCGCACGGATTACACCTGCTACACCGTGCAGGATCTCTCCGGCGGCGTTCAGGGCACCATCGCAGTAGGCAAAAATAAGCTCTCGGACATGATCTTTGTCCCCATTGCACGCACTCCGGGCGCAAGCTCCGGCACGCTCGCGGCGCTCAAAAAGGACACCGGCGAGGTCGTCTGGGAAAAGGAAACGTCAATGTACAGCTGGAGCAGCCCCGTCGATTTCTATGATGCCGACGGCAACGGCTATCTGCTCTACTGCAACTCGGGCTTTAATATGTTCCTGATCGACGGAAAAACAGGCGAGCAGCTCGACTATATGAACCTCGGCGGCAATATCGAGGCTTCACCGGCAATGTACGGCAACTATGCCGTTGTCGGAACGCGCGCAATGCGCACATATTGCATACAGGTGGGTTAATTTGTACATATAGAGGTAAAAAGGAAAAAGGAAGGGAAAAAGACAATGAAATACGCGATTTTTTACTTCAGCCCCTGCGGTGGAACAAAATCCGTTGCGGACATCATCAGCAAGGAGCTGGGCGACGCTCCCATGCAGGAGCTGACCACTCCGAGCATGAACACGGCCATCGACCATGATACGCTCACGTTCTTCTGCTTCCCGGTTTACGGCGGCAGGATACCCAAGCCCATGTACGATCGAATGAAGATCATAAGCGGCGATAAGACGCCCTGCGTTCCCGTTGCGGTTTTTGGCAACCGTGCCGTTGACGATGCGCTGCTCGAGATGAGCGAGCTTGCCGAAAAGTGCGGCTTTGTGACCGTTGCCGGCTGCGAGATGGTAGCTCCGCACTCGATCGATCCTCAGTTCGGCGCAGGCCGTCCTGACGCAAGCGACAAGGCAAAGCTGCATGAGTTTCTCGAAAAGCTCAAGGCAGCCGAAAGCTTCAGCCCGGTTAAAATGCCCGGCGATCCCGGCTATGCCAAGAAAAAAAGCGCGGCGCTTCCGCTTTACCCCGTTGCGTCTAAGGAATGCATCGGCTGCGGCATCTGTGAAAAATACTGCCCGGCAGGCGCAATCAAGGGCAAGCATATGCGCACCGTTCCCACAAAGTGCATAAGCTGCATGCGCTGCGTTAGCATGTGCTCGACCGAGTCGCGCAAGGTTCCGGCGCCGATGCGCCTTGCCGCGCATCTTACGCTCAAGAAGCTGTGTTCCGAGCGCAAGGAACCCAAGTTTTATCTGTGATCTCATTCAATTGCAAAATATCTGACAATTGCGTGTTGTGCTCGGTCGGATATATGTGATATACTTAAAAAAGACCTGAGGCAAATAAAATTGGAGCAAAGGAATAAGGAAGGAGCTACATATGGCAAGAGAAAAAATCATTGCGCTCGGCAAAAAAATGACCGACCGCATACCCTACAAGCTCGGACTTGAAAAGCTCACCGAGTCCGATCCCGAGTATTACGGCCTTGAGTGCGTCGTGACCGACGACGAGGCCGACGTTGCACTGGCAATGGATCTCCGCAAACCCACAACTCCCGAGAAGATCGCAAAGAAAATGGGCAAGCCCGTTTCCTACGTTCAGAAGATCATGGACGATCTGTCCGCCAAGGGCGTTCTGGAGTACAACTACGATACTCCCGACGGCAGCCGTCAGTATGTTCTGCCCATTTTCGTTCCCGGCGCTGCCGAGCTTATGAATATGAATCTCGAGCAGGTCGAGAAGTACCCCCAGATCGCAAAATTCTTCGAGCGCATGGCATTCCTGCCGCTGACGAAGATCACCCCCATGGTACCTCCCGGAGGCAACGGCATAGGCATGCACGTTATCCCCGTCGAGAAGGCAATACCGGCAACCAACGAGTCTGTCAGCATTGAGCATATCTCCCACTGGCTCAAGAAGTACGAGGGTCAGCTCGGCGTCGGCTACTGCTCCTGCCGCAACGCAATGCGCCTTATGGGCGAGGGCTGCGGCGAGATGCAGGATGAGCTGTGCATCGCCGTCGGCACCTTCGCAAGATACTGCGTCGAGACCGGCAAGGGCCGCTATATCACCCACGAAGAGGCGCTGCGCATCCTCAAGCGCTCCGAGGAAAACGGCTATGTCCACCAGATAACCAACATCGACGGCGAGAACAAGATCTTCGCCATCTGCAACTGTGCGCTCGGCTCCTGCTTTGCCCTGCGCACCTCCCAGCTTTTCAATACCCCCAACATGTCCGCCTCCGCATACCGCGCGCACGTCGATAAGGAAAAGTGCGTTGCCTGCGGCAAGTGCGTTGAGGTATGTCCTGCAGGCGCCGCAAAGCTCGGCCAGAAGCTCTGCACCAAGGACGGTCCCGTCGTGTATCCCAAGCAGCCTCTGCCCGATGATAACCACTGGGGTGAGCACATGTGGGATATGGACTATAAAAACAACAACCAGAAAAACTGCCACGAGAGCGGCACCGCTCCCTGTAAGGCAGCCTGCCCGGCGCACATTGCCGTTCAGGGCTACATCAAGATGGCAGGCCAGGGCAGATACCTTGACGCTCTCAAGCTCATCAAGCAGGATAACCCGTTCCCGGCGGTCTGCGGCAGCATCTGCAACAGAAGATGCGAGGATGCATGCACTCGCGGCCAGCTCGACCGCGCCGTCGCCATCGACGAGATCAAGAAGTTCATCGCCGAGAAGGAGCTGAGCGAAAAGACTCGCTATATCCCCGAAAAGCGCCGTCATAAGACTCCCGACACCGATTATGTCGAGAAGATCGCGATAATCGGCGCAGGCCCTGCCGGCCTGAGCTGCGCTTATTACCTGGCCGAGATGGGCTACGCAAACGTCACCGTTTTTGACCGCAACCCGGTTCCCGGCGGCATGCTCACCCTCGGAATCCCGTCCTTCCGCCTCGAGCGCAAGGTCATAAATGCTGAGATCGATGTGCTCAAGAAAATGGGCGTAAAGTTCAAGTGCGGCGTAGAGGTCGGCAAGGATATCACCATCGACGAGCTGCGCAAGCAAGGCTATAAGGGCTTCTTTGTCGCCATCGGCGCGCAGAAGTCTGCAAAGCTCGGCATAACGGGCGAGGAGCTCAAGGGTGTTTACGGCGGCGTTGATTTCCTGCGTGACGTCAACCTCGGAAACAAGGTCGAGATCGGTAAGAAGGTCGCCGTTATCGGCGGCGGCAATGTCGCAATGGATGTTGTCCGCACGGCTGTCCGCCTTGGTGCCGAGGAGGCTTACATAGTCTATCGCCGCAGCGAGGATGAGATGCCGGCAGACAAGGAAGAGGTCGCCGAAGCAATGGCAGAGGGCGTGAAGTTCTGCTACCTCAACGCTCCTGTTGAGATCACCGGCACCGCGGCCGGCAAGGTCAACGGCCTGAAGGTCGAGATCATGGAGCTTGGCGAGCCTGACGAGAAGGGCAGAAGAAAGCCCGTCGGCACCGGCAAGTTCAAGACCATCAAGGTCAATTCCGTCATCGGCGCTATCGGCCAGACCATCGACTGGGGCGAGCTGGATATCGGCGCGCTCAAGACCGCCGCAAAGGGCGTTGCAATGGCAGACCCCGTAACGCTCCAGACCGCACAGGAGGATATCTTCGTCGGCGGCGACTGCTACACCGGCCCGAAATTTGCGATCGACGCAATAGCCGCCGGCCGCGAGGGCGCTATCAGCCTGCACCGCTATGTTCAGCCCGGCCAGAGCCTTACCCTTGCCCGTAATCCGCGCGATTTCTACGAGCTGGATAAGGACAACGTCGTGCTCGATATAAACTGCTTCGATGCGCCCGTGCGCCAGGAAGTCAAGCACGATCCGCGCAAGGCAAAGACCATGAAGAACGACCGCGTCACCTTCACCGAGGAGCAGGTAAAGGCGGAAGCCAGCCGCTGCCTGGGCTGCGGCGTCAGCGTTGTCGATCAGAATAAGTGCATCGGCTGCGGCCTGTGCACCACTCGCTGCGAGTTTGATGCGATCCACCTGCACCGCGATCACCCCGATGCAAGCAAGATGGTCAGGACCGACGACAAGATTCCGCCTCTGGCAGCATATGCCGCAAAGCGCGCGGTCAAGATCAAGATCAAGGATCTCAAGGAAAAACTCGCAAAGTGATCACATCGGAGGAAATGCCCCATGCATGAGCTCGGAACGGTATTTTACGTTATAAAGGAAGTTGAAAAGCTCTGCGACGAGAATAAGCTCACCAAGGTCGGAAGCGTCACGCTTCAGATAGGCGAGGTCAGCGGTATCGTGCCGGAATATATCGTCGATTGCTGGAACTGGGCCATAAAGGAGTCCAAATATATGAAGGAGGCCGAGCTGAAGGTCGAAAAGCTCGAGGCGGTCACCTTCTGCGAGGACTGCAAACAGACCTACCCGACGGTGAAATACGCAAAGGTGTGTCCGTATTGCCAGAGCGAGAATACATATCTCGTCACCGGCAACGAATACATCATAAAAGAGATCGAAGCAATGTAGATCAAAAATGTAAACCAAATTGAAAACTCCCGACCAATTCGGTCGGGAGTTTTTGTGCGGCAAAATGCACAAGCGACGCAATAACTATTTATTTACTATTACTATTTAAGAAAATAATAAAATGTGTTACAATATATATTAAAGAGGGCGATTGATGGTCGCTGTCCCACCCTGTCGGCACAAAAGTGCCGCGTTGTGACCTTCAATTTGGGAGAATATGCCCCGCAAAATACACAACGCACCGCACGGTTATCCCCCGTGCGGTGCAACTTTTTTTCAATTTATCTCTTGACAACAGTACGAAATCGTACTATACTTCGCGGGTATGATTTCGGACTAAAGCGAGGTAAACATGACACAGCAATCAAAACAGCTGCGCCGCTTCAACCGCCTTGTCGGCGAAACGGACGCGGTGTACCACGAGCTTGCAAATCGGCTCGGACTTTCCGACAGCGCTTTTCAGATACTTTATACGCTCCAATCTGAGGACGGGGCTTGCCCGCTGCGCGATATATGCGCCTTTTCCGGGCTTACGAAGCAGACGGTCAACTCTGCCCTGCGCAAGCTTGAAGCCGAGGGCAGCGTCACGACCGAAAGCAGCGGCGCCCGGCACAAGACGGTCACGCTCACGCCGAAGGGAGCGGAGCTTGCGGAAAAAACCGTGGCAAAGGTGATCGAGATAGAAAACGAGATCCTTGGCTCATGGCCGGCAGAGGATCTTGAAAAATACATTCGGCTCACGGAGGAATTCCTCGTTTCCGTGCGCGCAAGGGCGCAGGAGGTGCATTCATGAATATAAAGCTTTCGGATCATTTTGACTATAAGCGACTGCTCAGGTTTGCGCTGCCGTCGATAATAATGATGATCTTCACGTCGATCTACGGCATAGTAGACGGCTTTTTTGTATCAAATTATGCCGGCAAGACGGCGTTTGCGGCGGTCAACCTGATAATGCCGCTGCTGCTTGTGCTCGGCTGCGTTGGCTTCATGTTCGGAACCGGCGGCGGAGCGCTTATCGCCAAAACCATGGGCGAGCGAAAGCAGGACAAGGCAAACGAGATATTCACGCTTATAATCACAGTGTCCGCGCTGTGCGGCGTTGTGCTTGCAGTGCTTGGATTTTTCCTGCTGCGCCCGGTCGCGGAATTCATGGGCGCGGAGGGCGAGCTTTTAGAGCAGAGCATAATTTACGGCCGCATCATCCTTATTGCGCTGCCGTTTTATATTCTGCAGTTTGAGTTTCAGTGCCTGTTCGCGACGGCCGAAAAGCCCAAGCTCGGCCTGTACGTCACCGTTGCGTCCGGCGTAGCGAACATGATACTTGATGCGCTGCTCGTCGGCGTGATACCGCTCGGCGTGACCGGTGCTGCGGCGGCCACCGCGATAAGCGAATTCATCGGCGGAGTCATTCCACTGCTATATTTTGCACGCAAAAACGACAGCCGTCTGCGCCTTGTGAAATTCAAATTCGACGGCAATGTACTGCTCAAAACCTGCACGAACGGCTCGTCGGAGTTTATGAGCAACGTTTCCATGTCGATCGTGAGCATGCTGTATAATATGCAGCTTATGAAATACGCCGGAGCCGACGGCGTTGCGGCATACGGCGTGCTGATGTATGTCAGCATGATATTCCAGGCGATATTTATTGGCTTTGCGGTCGGAACGGCGCCGATAATCGGCTTTAACTTCGGGGCGCAGAACACAAGCGAGCTGAAAGGCCTGCTGTCAAAAAGCCTGCGCATAATCGGCGTGTGCGCCGTGTTCATGTTCGCTGCCGGCGAGCTTTTCGCAAGGCCGCTTGGCAAATTGTTCGTCGGGTATGACGATGAGCTTCTTGAAATGACGGTCCATGCATTCTCCATATTCTCATTCTCGTTCCTGTTCTCGGGTTTTTCGATCTATGGCTCATCGTTTTTCACCGCGCTCAACGACGGCCTGACCAGCGCGATGATATCGTTCCTGCGAACCCTGGTGTTCCAGCTTGCTGCGGTGCTTCTGTTTCCGCTCATCTGGGAGTTGGACGGAATATGGCTGTCAATCGTCGGAGCCGAGATAATGTCGATAACGGCAACGGTGCTTTTCCTTATTGTAAAGCGCAAACGCTACGGCTATTAATTCTAACATTTTTTGCCCTGAATCGTATATTCGGGGCAATTTTTTGTAAATAAGCTTGCAAATATGCGAAGTTTGTGTTATTATTGGTATACATACCAATAATAACACAAAGAAGGAAGGGATCAGTATCACTATCACACATACGAGCATGGCTGCAAAAAAGCGAATACTCACTGCCTGTGTTCGCCTGTTCATCGAGCGCGGCTATAACGGCACGACGGTTGCCGAGATAATCAAGGAAGCTGACGTGTCTGCCAGCTCGTTCCAGAACATTTTCCGTTCCAAGGACGGAGTGCTCAGCGAGCTTGCGGCGTTCATGTTTGCCGGTCAGTTCAAGGCTGCACGCACGGTGGCTGATCCCGGCGATTCTCCGGCAATGCTCTACGCGATCGAGACTGCGCTTCAGCTTACGATAACCGAACTCAACGACAATCTGCGCGATATTTATGTCGAGGCATATTCGCACGAGGCTACGATGGAGTATATCTATCAGAGCACGACGGCGGAGCTTTACCGCATCTTCGGATCCTATCTGCCCGATTATACCGAGAGCGATTTTTACGAGCTGGAAATCGGCTCGGCCGGCATAATGCGCGGCTATATGTCGCGTGGCTGCGACATGTATTTCACGCTGGAAAGGAAGCTCGAGCGGTTTCTGAGCATGAGCCTCGGCGTTTATAACGTCCCCGAGGATGAGCGCCGGAGGATAATCGACTGCATTCTTGAGCTTGACATGCGTGCAATAGCGACAAGCGTTCTGCACGAGCTTGTGCAGATGCTCGCCGACCACTTCGACTTCGCATTCGATGACGAGATCGAATCGGCGCTTGTGCAGTGAAAAAAGCCAACAGAATATAATAGTAAGTGATTGGGCACGGAAGCCGGGCGTTTTTTGTTTAAACGCCCGGTTTTTTCACACTTTTTCAGGCGCAAAGTCGATGGAGCGGCAAGCCCATTTAGGATGCTTGTATCTTGACATGCCGGGCAAATATGTTATAATCTAACTATCATTTGCCGATTTGGAATTATCGGCACAAAAATCCAACCAAAAAGGAAAAATTTAGGAGGAAACATGAAAAAGAGACTGATTAGCATGCTGATGGCAGTCCTCATGATCGCATCCCTGCTGCCTGCTTCCGCTGTCTTTGCGGGAGCGGAGGAGGCGGCACCGGATACTCATGAGCATAAGTATACCACCGTTAGCATCAAGAAAGACGCTGAGAAGAAAACTCCCGGCGTAGAGTACAAAGTCTGCAAGGAATGCGGCAAGATAGACCCTGCTTCTATCTCTATCAAAATCAAAGCATTTGCTCTGCTCTGGAACCAGTGCGGGAAGTGCGAGACCGGCAAGACCATGATCGTCAAGGCTGCAAGCTGCCGCAACGAAGGTCTTACCATAAGCTACTGCGAGAAGTGCGGCAAGGCGTTTGCCAATAAGGATTTTGGCAACAGCACCTATAAGATCGAAAAAGCACTTGAGCACGTCTATGGTGATTTCCACATTGAAAAGGCTCCCACCTGCACTAAGTCCGGCACCGGCTATGCTGTATGCAAGCTTTGCGGCGATGCAGCTTACTTCGAGGGTGAGAAGGCGGCAACTGAACTGCTGAAGCTTTCCGACTTTGACGGCAATGCAACTGCGTATGCAAATCGTGTTCGTGCAGTCTATGAGATGTTTGAGCCTACCAATCCCAAACACAGCAATACTAAACTGCTTGTTGCTGTAACTAAGGAGACTACGGCAAAAGATATTAATGGCAATGAAATTACTCTTTATCCTGCGAAGAAAGCACAGCATGTTGCAGCCGTTGGAGAAAAAGCTTACAAGCTTAATCCCAAAACCGGCCTGTATGAAACTGTTGAAAACTCGGCAAACTTTATTGAAGGCTATGCCGGAGACATGATCTGCCCCGACTGCGGCGTCGGTTTTAAGACCGATAAGCAGCCCATTACTCATAAATTTACGGTTGACACTTCCGATAGCAAACTTGCTACATTTGATAAGACAACCCTCAAGGGCGTAGACGGTAAGGCCGATGTTGTAAAGTGTGAAACATGCAGCTACAAGGGCGGCGAAACCATTCGCGCAATGGGTATGTACGATACCTGGTATGGTGAAGATGCAGTACCTGATACCTGCGAAAATGCGGGCGTTGGCGCGACAATATACTGGAGAGATAAGACCACAGGCGACGTAAAATCCAAAGAAGGCTCAGAAGGAAAAGCTCTTGGCCACAATTATGTTCTCGTAGAGGGTGAAAAGGCAACTTGCCTCCATGATGGATTTGAGTACGTTAACTACAAAAAGTGCACTCGCTGCCATGCTCCTGATCCTACAGGCGACGCAAGCAAGAAGATCCCCATCACAGCTCCCGGCGAGCACAGCTATGCGCTTGACTCTTTCTATGATGCAACCTGCCAGCATCAGGGCCTGGCCTACAAGACCTGCAAGCTCTGCGGCGAAAAGAAGATGCTGGATGAGAATGGCACACTGTATGTTGAAGTAACACCTATGGTAGCACACACTGCATCCGACAAGCTTGCCAATGTCAAGGAGGCGACCTGCACCGAAGTCGGCTACACCGGCGATAAGGTCTGCAAGTTCTGCGGCATCGTCCTGGAGGAAGGCAAAGAGATCCCTATGGTCGATCACACCCCCATGGACGTTGAGGCAAAGGCTCCCACCTGCACCGAGCCCGGCGTGACCAAGGGCACTGTCTGCAAGGTCTGCAAGAAGGTCCTCTCCGCTCAGGAGACCGTTCCCGCACTCGGCCACAAGACCGAGCTTGTGAACGCTAAGGAAGCGACCTGCCTCGAGGCCGGCTACACCGGCGATAAGGTCTGCACCGTCTGCAAGCAGACCATCGAAAAGGGCACCGAAGTCAAGGCTCTCGGCCACAACTATGTTAAGGGCGTCTGCACCCGCTGCGACGCAAAGCAGCCCGGCTACAACCCGTTCACCGATGTCAAGAAGGGCCCTTACTATGACGCAATCCTGTGGGCATACTGCAACGGCGTTACCAACGGCATTTCCGACACTGTATTCGGCGTTGACAACGGCTGCACTCGCGCTCAGATAGTCACCTTCCTGTATCGCGCGGCAGGCCAGCCGAAGGTCGAGAACGTTAAGAATCCGTTCACCGATGTGAGCAAAAACAGCACTTACTACAACGCGATCATGTGGGCTGTCGAAAACGGCATTACCACCGGTAAGACCGCTACCACCTTTGACCCGAATGCAGTCTGCACTCGCGGCCAGATAGTCACCTTCCTGTGGCGCTATGAGAAGGCCCCCATCGTAAGCAGCCTTGCAAAGTTTGACGACGTTGCTGCAGGCTCCTACTGCTACAATGCAGTTATGTGGGCTGTTGAAAACGGCATCACCAACGGCAAGACCGCGACCACCTTTGCACCCAATGATACCTGCACCCGTGCACAGGCAGTCACCTTCATTTACCGCGAGTTCGCAAAGTAAAAACCAATTATGATAATAACTCCACGTCCTCGGATGTGGAGTTATTTTTTTCCTTGCAATGCATCCGTTTGTATAATATACTTTATAAGGAAATTGCGCAAGAGGGGAGACCATTATGAAAAACAGACTTATCGGGGCGATATGCGCAGCGGTGATGCTGCTTGCGCTTTTTGCGCCCATGGCGATGGCGGACGGTGTGTGCGGCGAGTCTGTCAGCTGGACGCTGACGGATGCCGGCGTGCTCACGGTGTTCGGTGAAGGTGCTATGACGAACTTTGCCGCCGGTGAAGCGCCGTGGTATGCCGAGCGCGGCGCTGTGCGGAAGCTCGTTGTCGAAAACGGTGTGACTTCCGTCGGAAGCGGCGCATTTTCCGGCTGCGGACTGATCGAGACCGTGACATTGCCGCTCACGCTCGGGAGCATCGGCGACGGTGCGTTTGACGATGTGTACGCACTGAAAAACATCTATTACGCAGGCTCGATCGCTCAGTGGAAGGCAATAGATATCGGCCTTGACAACAGCTTCGGCAGCGCAAAGCTCGTCTGCGCCGATAAAACCGAACCGTTTTCAGATATCTCCGGATGGTATCACGACTATATCATCACATGCTACATGGCCGACATCGTAAACGGACGCCCGGACGGGACATTTTGCCCGGAGCAGAACGTGACCCGTGCGCAGTTTGTCATGATGCTGTATAATATGGGCGGCCGCCCCGAAATTTCGGACACGTCCCTCGGCTTTGCCGATGCCAATGCCGTTTCCGCGGTGTATGCCGCGGCCGTAAAATGGGGAGTGAAGGCCGGCATAGTAACCGGCTTTACGGATAATACGTTCAGACCGAATGCCGAGATCAGCCGTGCGCAGATGGCGACGTTTGCGTATCGCTTTTTGAAGCTCGGCGTGAGCGCGGATGTGCTCGGCGAGCTTTCCGGCCGCAACGACTTCCGCGATTACGGCTCAATCGCCGAATGCTACCGCGAGTCGGTTGACGTTATGGCGAACATCGGAGTCATTCAGGGCTACCCGAACGGCAGCTTCGTCCCGAACGCAACGGCCACGCGCGGCCAGTCCGCCGCCGTTCTGTCGCGCCTTTTAGCGGCGCTGACGGAACTGAGAACATGAAAAAAAGACCGCCTATGGCAGATGTGCGTAAGACAGCATTACGCCGAAATCAACGAAGCGGCACGAAACCGCATGGAGCTGATCGTGCCGGAGCTGGTGAAGCGTAACGGCGTGACCAAAAAGCTGAAAGCCGAAAACCAAATGGAATGGGTGCGGCAGATGAACGCTTGCAAGGCACAGGCAGAGGAAGTTGTGAAAGCGGAATTGATTTATGATTGAGCGAGGAAGTCCGGGCAGAAAACTGTTCGGACTTTTCTCATATAGTCCAAAGTTGCGGTAGAATTGTTCACAGGTTTTATGGTATAATTTGAATGCGAAATTAAGCAACAAATCGGAAGTTGTAAAGGAGAGAAATTGTCGTTATGAAGGATATCAAAACCACTTGTAAAATCGCATTAGTACAGGCAGAGCCTGTTATGTTCAACAAAAGTGCATCGCTTAAAAAGGTACTTCAATATATTCGTGAAGCTGCAAGTCAAAAACCGGATCTGATCGTTTTTCCGGAGCTGTTTATTCCGGGATATCCTGTTGGGATGAATTTCGGCTTTAGCATGGGAAAACGAAGCGAGGAGGGTCGAAAAGACTGGAAACGATACTACGATGCCTCCGTTGTCGCCGGAGATTCGGAGTTCCAACAACTCGCAGAGGCAGCCAAAAAAGCGGAGGCATACATCAGCCTTGGATTTTCCGAGCGAGACGCTGTTAGTGGAACGCTCTACAACAGCAATGTCATTTTTGAACCGAACGGGTCATATAAGGTACACAGAAAGTTGAAGCCCACAGGCTCTGAGCGTGTTGTATGGGGAGATGCGAATAAGGATTATTTTCCTGTTACTGAAACACCGTGGGGACCAATCGGCAGCATGATCTGTTGGGAAAGCTATATGCCGCTTGCTCGGGTAGCGCTCTATCAAAAGGGAATCACCATTTATATTTCGCCAAACACCAATGACAATCCAGAATGGCAAGCCACTATTCAGCACATTGCAATCGAGGGGAAATGTTTCTTTGTAAATGCTGATATGATTATCAGACGCAGTTCGTATCCTTCTGACTTGTGTGAGCACAATATCGTATCGGAACTTCCGGAATTTGTGTGCAGAGGCGGAAGCTGCATCATTGATCCGTATGGTCATTATTTGACAAAGCCGGTTTGGGATGAAGAAACCATCATCTATGCAGAGCTCGATATGAGCCTGCCTGCCGCCTGTAAGATGGAGCATGATGCGATTGGACATTATGCACGTCCGGATATCCTTGAACTTAAAGTCAACGAAAAATAATAGTCGGTTGGCTCATCAACTTTCTGTTTGTCGCACTGATAAAAACCCTTTAGGAACTAAAGGGCGCACTTCTATACTCTCTATCGAGAGTAGTGCGTCCTGCGGAGCTTCATTCCCGGTCAGCAGAAGAAAACTGCTCGACCGAGA
>OLXI01000055.1_pt1 | contig 76586 bp, 59 predicted proteins | sample 1674181 | NCBI WGS metagenome assembly OLXI01 (sample SAMEA103958148, study PRJEB25191) | human gut metagenome | reverse complement strand
CCGTTTTTGGTATTTGTCATCGGTCACATAGCCCGCTATGCTCCCTCTTCCAAATACCAAAAGCAACAAAAATACAGGTCAAAATTGGTCAACTTATTCTTTCACCATTACCAAATAACAACCAAATAAATACTAAAAGACAATGAAGAAAATCATGATGACACTGGCCCTTTTGCTCTCTATGGCATGGGCCACACCAGCTTCGGCCTTCGGCTTTGACTGGGGCGTGACTGGCGGTTTGAACTTGACGAAACTGAAAGTGAAGGGAGAAAAGAAAAACATCTTCAGCTCCGACAACCAAGCTGGATGGTTTATCGGCCCGAAGGCTCACCTCAACCTCGCCATGGGCTTCGGCCTCGACGGTGCGCTGCTTTATTCGCAGCAGAAATACCAGTTGTGTGCGCTCGAAAACACGACCTACAAAACGAGCCGCAGCATCTCTGTCCCCGTCAATCTGCGCTACAGCATCGGCCTTGGCAGCGTTGCCTCTGTGTTCCTCACCACTGGTCCGCAGTTTGACTTCAACATCGGCAACAAGGACTACACCTTCGGCGACGGCATGTTTGAACGCGAGAACATGGCCACCACATGGAACGTGGGCGGCGGTATCAAGGTGCTGGGCCACCTGGAAATCGGCGTGGGCTACAACTTCGCGCTGAGCGACACTGGCAAAACGCTCTTAGAATATTCCGGCAACGGCAGCATGATCGGCGGCTCAACGAACAACGACATTCGTGCCAATACCTTCACCGCACAGGCCACGATTTATTTCTGATGCCCTCTTTCATCTGGAACGCTGGCACCATTCTGCCGACGTTCTGGCAAAATACAAACCAACCGGCCACATATGCCAATACAAAGGCGTTTGTGGTCGGTCTGTTTTTTGATAGAATGAAAGCGCACGCCAGCGCACAATCTGACTTCACCTCGCGGTTCAACAACAGACGGAAGGCATAAAAATCCAGTCCCTATACTTTTTAGCGAACGCCGTCCTGCGTTCGATTGCGTCTCGCCCTACGTTCGATTGCGTCTCGTCCTGCGTTCGGTCGTGCCACGTCCCGCGTTCGCTAAAAAGTATAGGGATTGAATCAACAACCATATTTCCGCCACCATCATCAAGCGTTCCCAACCGCCTTCTGCATCCCTGCCACCATCCTTGCCACCGGTTCGTCGGCCGGTAGCCACTCCACAGAATCCAATTCGCTGCGCAACAGCCACCGCGCCGCCTCATGTTCCAACAGCGTGAGTTTTCCGCTGCCCACCCGACAGAGGTAGCAATGCATGATGAGGTGGAACTTCGGATAGTCGTGCTCCACCGTTGTTAGCAGCGGTCCGACTACTATCTCCGTTGCCAGTTCCTCCCTGATTTCTCTCATCAGCGCCGCCTCTGGTGTCTCTCCAGGCTCCATTTTTCCGCCAGGAAACTCCCACCAGTCCTTCCATTCGCCATAGCCTCTCTGCGTGGCAAACACCCTTTCGCCGTCACAGATGACGGCCGCCACGACTTCAATTGTCTTTCTCTGATTCATTTATTTTCTTAAATTTCGGGGTTAGATGATAAGCTAAAATAATACTGGTAAATCAGGTCTGTTCCTTTCATTTACAGTTTTGAAAATCGCATCAGCTTTCACTTTCTCCCACTCCCCTCAAATCCTTTGAATCTTATTTTTGGTTCATTCATACTCGGTCCTCTTTCGTTTGATTCAACAATTTGTCTAACTCGGCTTGCAGTTCCTCCCTCTTAGGCAAGTAGAGTTGATAGCGAGCGGCAAAGAGTTGGTTAGTAATACCTTGCAGCGCATATTCCATCAGCAGCTCATCCTTGCGTGCGCCAAGCACGATACCTATAGGGGGATTATCGTCGGGCTGACATATCTCAGCCTTGAAATAATTGAGATATAGGTTCATCTGCCCAATGTCGCCATGCTTAATCTCTGCCCGCTTGAGGTCTATCAGCACATAGCATTTCAAGATGCAGTGGTAAAACACCAAGTCCACCTTTAGCTGTCTGCCACCAACTGGTATCACATACTGTCTGCCAATAAAAGCAAAACCTCGTCCGAGTTCAAGAAGGAACTGTTCCATATTGGTTTTCAGCGCATTCTCTAATTCACTCTCTTTGTAGCGTTTTTTCTTAGGAAGTCCAGTAAACTCCAACACGAATGGGTCGCGGATGATATCTTCGGCCGTCATCACCTGATGCCCCTCATTTGCCAAAGCCAATACGCCCTCCTTGTCGGTGCTCAAAGCCAAACGCTGAAACAAACAGCTCTTCATTTGGCGTTTCAGCTCCCTTACCTTCCAACCCTCATTGATGCATTGCTTCATATAGAACTGCCGCTCCATAGGGTCATCGCATTTCAACAATTCGTAATAATGGCTCCACGTCAATTTGTGGGACAGCGTCCCACTTTTTGGGAATGCAAGATACAACTTCCTCATATAAGTCAAGTTACTACGATTAAATCCCTTACCATTTCTTATGGTCAAGTCCTTTGCAAGATTTGTGAGCAACTGCTTTCCGTACTCAGCTCTTTCTTTTCCTCCCTGCTCAAACTCAACGATATACTTACCTGTTAGCCAGTTTGACGTCAGCAACTCCGTATTTACGGCAGTATAGGCGTTTTCCTTGGCTTGACACCACAATTGTGAGATGTCACTCACCAAGTGTTGGTAATCGGAATTTGTATGGACGATACCGTCCTCCATAATATGTTTCTTTGGCTCATTCATGTCACATACCTCCTTTTCTTTATGATTATCACGCTGCGAAAAGAGTTTTGTTCCTATCTGCTTCATTCTTTTTTAATCTTGCGCAATTCGCTGATTGTAAATATCTTACAAAAATCTCTCCTGCATATTCACCCGATTGCCTTATACTGACTTGCAAAAGCATAGGTTGCCTCAGGCATCGGCGTATTTAAATGCCACACGATTTGCATCGGCTTCGAACCCTCAATACTCTTCATTGTTACCTGTCCGAGATAGGTGAATCCCATTCTGCAACCATATTCAGGATGTTCCACCTGCTGTCTGACAAACAAGAGCATATTGTTTTCGCCGTTTCGGTAAGCCTCAGCCTCACGACTACCTTCGCGCACACGGTTTTGCGTTTCCCAATGGAAGAACTCGCGATTTTGGGCGTAGTCTTTATATGCCGTCATAGAGCCCTCCTCACGTTGCTTGATGATGTCGACATACATGGCTTCCAGTTTAATATCCTTCAAGCGTTCGAAACCCTCGCGCGAAGACGACTTGCGCTCAATGGTTGAAAGGCCAAGTGCCGCCTGTATTTGTGCTTTGGTGTACACGCCATGCAAATGGAGCGGGTTCCATTCCCGATAAACAGAATTATCTTCTTTCTCTGGCGCAGAACATTTTTCCCTCAAATAAGAGATGACTTCCTTGAACTCCTGAATGAACAAATGATCGGAGGCCAGGTCGGAAAACATGCTTTCAAGATTGGGGTAAAAGCCTGCCTTGTCAAACAAATCGTAGTAGAGCATCACAGCACACCGCCTCTCCTTTTCGGAAAAAGCGGCCACATCGCATCTGAATCCGCATTCGGCAAAGCGCAGCAGTTGAGTGAGATAGGAGAACGAATCTGTTGCCAGCCACTTGGTTCTGACAGCGTATCTTATCTGGGCTGAATGGGCAGACACTTCTTTCTTGACACCTGCCAACTGACACAATTCGCCCCACGTCTGGCTGCCATAGAGCTTATGGAACGGCACATGACTATAAGCCAAGAAGCCCTTCAAAGAAAACGTGTTTTTGTAAACCTTATGATAAGCTGCTATCTCCTTGATTATTCGGTTTTTATTCAAGCTTCGAAGATACCCCTCGATGTTGGCAAGGATTTCTTCTTTTGCCTTGTCTTCCAATATGATTTTGCATCCGAAGGGGGCATTTGTGAAACCGCCCTCTATCTCGTCTTTGATGTTGCGCGAATGACGGCCTATCAGCGCCTCAAAGCGGTCTTTATAGCTAAACTCCGCACGCGAATGGCCCACAAAGTCGAGCACAGTGAGGTGGTCTTTGCCTTTATGCAGACGCAGGCCTCGGCCAAACTGCTGAAGGAACACCGTGACGCTCTCCGTTGGACGGAGGAAGAGAATCGTGTCGATTTCAGGAATGTCCACACCTTCATTAAAGAGGTCGACGACGAAGAGGTAATTGATGGTGCCAGCCTGAAGCTGCTTTTTCACGAGAAGGCGATGGCGGTCGCTATCGTCGCTCGTCAACACCGCCGTTTTCAGTCCTGCCAACGTGAACTTCGCATTCATGAATTTGGCATGCTCCTTGTCGACACAGAAGCAAAGCGCCCGCACGCGGTGCAGGCGGCTGTTTCCAATATATTCCTGCATCTTCTTCAGAATGAGCCCCGTTCGAAAATCGTTCTGCGTGTAAATGCGCGACAATTCGGCTATATCGTAACCATGTCCACTCCATTTCACTTCCGACAAATCCACATTGTCGGGTATGCCATAATAATGGAAAGGCGCAAGGAGGCCGGCGTTGAGGGCTGCCGGCAGACGGATTTCCGCAGAAATGTGCCCATCGAAGAAAACCGTAATATCTTCTTGTTCATTAGTACGCTCAGGCGTGGCTGTCAAACCGAGAAGGATTTGGGGCTTGAAGCATGTCATCAGTTTGACGTATGTCGGAGCCACAATGTGGTGCACTTCATCCACCACCATATATTGGTAATAGTCTGCCGTGAGTTGCAAACCATCCAAGCGATTACGCAATGTGTCCTTACTCGCGAAAACATGCTGATAGCTGGACGGCTCGTGGTCGCCGTCCCACAAACTGCCAAAATTGGGGTCGTCAAGGACAATGCGGAAGGTCTGCATGGCCTGTCGCAAAATTTCCTGACGATGGGCAATGAAAAGAAAATGACAGTCGGGATGCGCTTCACGATAGCGTTTGAAGTCGAAAGCCGCTATGACGGTTTTTCCCGCACCCGTAGCAGCCACCACAAGGTTGCGGAAATGTCCGTGCACGTGGCGTTCCACGTCAAGTTTTTCCAATATTTCCTGCTGATAATCCTTCGCACGCATCAGGTCGAGCGCTGAGAAATCAAGCAACGGGGTCTCCCAGTCTGTGCCCAGCGCCTTTTTCAGCCGTTCGTCGCTCACACCAGGAATGAACGTCTCAAATGTTTCATCACACCAATAGGTTTCAAACGAGTTGCGCACCTCTTCTATCACCTGCGGCAATTCAAACTGCGTGGCTTTGAAGTTCCATTCTTTGCCATCTTTCAAAGCGTAGCGAGAGAGGTTACTGGAACCGATGTAGGCCGTGTGGAACCCCGAATTTCTGAGAAAGATATAGGATTTGGCGTGCAGACGGTCTTGCGTGCCATCGTATGAGATTTTCACCTCCGTGTTGGGCAGCATGGACAAACGGGCAACGGCATCGTAATCCGTTGCTCCCGTATAGGTGGTTGTAATGACGCGGAGGTTTTTCCCTTCGCTTGTGAATTTCTTCAAACTATTCCACAGCAAGTTTAAACCGCTCGTCTTGATGAAAGACACCACCCAACATATCTCGTCAGAGCAAAGAATCTCGCGGTTTAATTCGCTCTCCATGTCGGCAGGCCCTCTGCCTCCGAAAAACAAGGCACTGCGGCTCAGCGAGGTGACGGGCATAATGGCCTGCAAGTGTTTCTCTATGTCGGGGTATTCGCAGTTTGTGCGGTCGATGACAGCCGTCAGAATGCTCTTTTGGGCATCAATCAAATCAAGTTCCGTGTCGTCAACATCAAACTCCCTGCCTAAGGTCTTGATGACGGAATTGACAAAATCCGTGTATTTTCCAACCTCCTGGTCATCGGGCACGCCAACGAACGCAACTTCGATGAGACGTTGCAGATATTTGCTCAAGATGTGAACCGCGTCGTCCTTTGAAATCTGTTTCTTTCCGATGTAGAAACGCTCAGCGTCCATTCTGCTTAATTTCAGATTGAAGAGGCGGTTGATAATTTGCTCGTAAACACCTGTCGGGATATTCGGGTCTTGCATAATTACATGATATAGATTTCCTCCGCATGATGTTGAAGGGACACAGCATCGGGCTTGCGTTCCTATGGGAGGATGAACTTTCCTATTTTGGAGAGGCGACCAGAATCGGTTTTCCGCTTGGCATTGCTGAAACCTGTGTGGCCATGCCAAGCGCTTCAGCCCTCTTCATACAAAATTAATGATTTTCCGTCAATGTGACGAAGGGCAAGGAAGGGAATTGTTTTAGGGGTGTTCTATAAATTAGCCTGAGCCGATTTTACAACAATCTGCGAGTGAGAACTGTAAAAGCGGCCAAGTCAATCCTAAATAAAGAATCTCCATTAAAACTAATTTATAGAACATCCCTTTATATTTCTGAAGGGCAGAAATCCCTCTTCTTCCACCCCTCTGCCCGCTCTTTTTTATTTTTCTGTGCAAAAAAGTTGCAATGGGTTAGAAGCTAACGGGTTAGGGACTGAAAAAAGTGTGGTCTTTGGGGGAGTTAAAGTGCATAAAGTGGAAGCGGGCGTTGAGGACGTCGTAACTTTGCATTGTCATTCAGCGCTGGATGAGGAGCCACACCGGAAGGGCGCCCAACACTCCTCCTCAGGCAGATAAAGACAAACCACTAATTATTCACCTTAAAAAATTATCAAAACCATGATTCCATTTATTGCAAAAGCCAAGAAGAACCCCATTACCAAGGAAGTGAAGTATTATGCCCAGGTGGCTCCCGTTGACCACGTGGAATTGTTGAGCATCACCAGCAGTATCTCTGAGAAGTGTACGGTGACGGAACACGACGTGAAGGCCGTTTTGTCGGCGTTGCAGATGAGCATTGCCAAGCACATCACTGACGGAAGCAGCGTGCGCTTCGGAGACCTCGGCTCGTTTCGACTGACCATCAAGGGTACGCCAGCAGACACCAAGGAAAAGGCTGGCATAGCGAACATCGAGCGATTGCGCGTGGCATACACCCAGAGCGGACGCCTGTCGCAGATTTTCAACAGCGACGTGAGCGGTCTCAAATTTGAAAAGGTGAGCGACAAGGCATAAGGTGGCTCACGGCATGCAGGGGGCTGGAAACGGAAGGGGCATTGTCAAGTCTGCCCCGACCTCCTGTCTGCGCTTTCTGTAATAAAACAAGTAGCAATTGCCAATAGATAAGTAGTGGTCAATTTATTTACCATTACTTATCTCAAAAACACAATTATCAACCATTAAAATTTATCAATTTACCATGATTAACTACACCGTAAAAGCCAAAAAGAATCCAGTTGACGCCAGTGTTAAATTCTATCCCCAAATCGGCAAGCAGAAGGCCACAGACCTGGAAGAGATTGCCAAGGAGATTTCCGTGATGTGCACCTTGTCGTTGCCCGACATCGTGTCGGTGCTCTCTGCCACGCAGGAAGAGGTGGAGAACGTGTTGAAGAAGGGGCGCTCCGTGAGGTTCGGCTATCTGGGCTCGTTCCGTCCGACGATTGTGAGCAACCCTGTTGAAAAGAAGGAAGACGTGGGCATTGGCAATATCAAGCGTGTCCGTGTGCGCTTCACGATGGGAGGCTATTTGCGCAAGCATCTGAGAAAGAACATGATGAAGTTCAAGCGTGAAGAATAATCTCCGCGGCTAAGGGAGCCACCCAGGAAAGGAAAAAACGCATAAGAACCAGAAGTTGTTCCGGGTCTTATGCGTTTTTTGTATGTAAGTAATGTTGAAAAAATAACTTCCGCAATTTTGCCGTTGGCAAGTAATATTTATATACTCCCCTGCCTTTTCGGCTCTTTTCGAACTTATTCTCAGTCACAATGCTCGCATTGCTCCTTCGAATAAGCTCAAAAATAGCTCAAAAATGCAGGTGCAAAATTGCAGAACTTATTCTTTCAACATTACTAAATCATCCCCTATAAGGAGAGACAGTGTTTATCAGAGCGGGAAGGTCATACCGAAGTTGACGTTGGCATTGAGGTTGTTGAGCGGAATGAACTGCTTGTTGACCTTGCCGAGAATGCGGTCGGAACCAACGTAGAAGTTGAAGTGTTTTGCCTTCAGGCTGAGGGCGGCCCCAAGAGAGCATCCTGTTCCGCCAGCCGTGGTATTGACCGAAATTTCAATGGGGTTGACCGGGCGGACGGTGGCTGAGAGCATGGCCTGGTGGTAAGAATAGAGACCATGAATGCGGCCGGTGTAGAGGAAGCCGAAATGGAGGCGACGGTACATCGGCAACGTGTATTCAGCACCGACGTTGAGCGTGGCGGCCAGGGCCTGCGTTGTGCTCGTTTCGCCGTCATCATAAACGGAGAACATCTCTTCGAGGTCGTCGCCGAGATCTTCAAACTGGTCGCCGAGCTTGTTGCTGCCCGTGTTGTTTGAACCGGCATAGATGTTGTTGAAACCACTGAAGGTGTAGTCGCCAGCAGAAGATGCCTGCTTGGTCTTTCCCCAACTGATGAAGCCGAGGTCGGTGAGACCAGCTGAAACGGTGAGGTCGTCCATCACCTTATAGGAGGCGCCGAGGTCGAATGCCATACCGAAGCCGGGCATTCCGAAGCTGACGTCATCGAGCCCTTTCACGCGGCGGCGGCCGTCGGGAGCGTTCTTTTCAGGGCCTTCATAGTCGAACTCGCTCTTCAAGACGGATGCCTTGAGGCGTGCATCGCCCTGAACGCGCCATTCGTCGCCGTTCATGGTGAGGTTGAGCTGATTGACTTTGAAGTCGGCATAAGCCACGCCGAAGAGGAATTTCGCCTTAGCTCCGACGGTGAGGCGGTCGTTGATGCGGTGGCTGTGTCCCAAGGCGAGCTCCATATAATTTTGCGAACGGGCACCGATGTCGTGGAGCTGATAGAATTCCTTCTCGCCTGCGGTCTTCATGAATTCAAAGAGTTCGTAGGGCAGGGTGATGTTGGTGTTGGAGCGCAGGTTGAGCTCAACGACGTTCATTCCCTTGAAGCCACGGAAGCCCACGGAGAAGAGGTTATAGTTGACATAGATGTCGGCACGGTTTTTATCGTGCAAACCGCCGAGGAAATCAGAAGCCGAAACGGTTGGGCTCATGAAGGTGGTCTGGTCGTAGAGTGGGTTGCCTTCAAGCTTGTAGATGAAGTTTTTGTAACCCATGTTACCCGTTGCCCCAACGTTGATGTTGCCCATGAAGGGGAAAAAGACGTAGGGGGCATCGATGAGCGCCGGGTTCATTTGATGGCGGAAATTGCTCGTCTGCATAAAATAAGACGTGCGGAATTCCTGGGCCTGTGCCGGAAGCAATGCTGAAGAAAGAACAAGTCCGGCTGCTATTTTTTGAATATAGTTTTCATACGTGAGATTTTTTTACGTGACTAAAAACGAATCAGTTCATCAGTTGAAATCAGCAACGATTTGACCTTTGAGTTTCAGTCGGATGTCCTTGACTTTGATGTATTGCAGCGATGAAAGCACGGCTTTCTGTCCGGCAGTCTGTGTGCCAGCGGCCTGAATGCGGAGACGCAGCACGTCAAGACGCTTGAGGGCCTTCGGGTCGGTGAGCTTCATGGTAATCTGCACGGGAGTTTCCACACCCGTGGCAGTCACTTCGGCTTCGTTGGCGAGCACTGACTTGGGCTGTGCGGGAGCGACGTTGGCTTCTGAGACAACGATTTCGCTGATGACACGTCCGTTGACGTCAACAGGGATGACAGTTGCGGTGAGGTCGAGCGGCACGGCATTGAAGATGTTGGCCGTTACGACCAAACCATCGGCTTCATAATCCTTGAGGTCTTTGTTCATGCCCGTCACAGAGTCGTTGTAAACGATGTTCAAACCGTTGTTGAAGGTGAACGGCACGTAGAGGTCGTAAGACATGTCGGAATTGTAGGTGCGACCCAATTGGATGGTTACATCTTCGTCAACGAGCTTCACGCGGCGGTTTTCCTTGAGATCGACAGAGATGTTGTCGGGCAGCTTGGTGATGAGGCTGCTGATGCCGTCGACCTGGAATTTCTTGGCCGTTGCTTCGATGGCAGCAGGAGAGTAAGGACCTGCGGCGGCATCTTCATAGAAGTAGACATGGTTTTTCTTCTCTTTCAAGAGCGTGGCATTGCCCGATGCAGGAAGGTTGACGCTGGCAGCCACTGTGCCGTCTTTCTTGTTGGCCTTCAGTCCGGCATTAAACTCGATGGAGGCTGGCACGTTTGAGAGGTCGGCCATGAACTTGAGCGTCGGGTTGGCCACCCGGATGGTCACATCGTCGCTGTCGAGGAAGTCGGGCAGATTGTCCTTGATATTGATGCTTTCAATGGTTGGAGCGATGTCTGGGTCGAAACGTCCCGTCACATTGTCGAAGACCACTTCGTTTTGTCCGACGAGGGTGTTACCCATGTGGAGATAAACGTGGAGCGTGAGTTTGCTACCTGTGGTCGGAGTGAAGGCGCGTGAAGCGGAGACCTTGAAATCGCCAGAGAGCGAAACTTCGGTTTTCGGAATGCTGAGCGTTCCGCCGTTGACTTTGCCGTCGTCGCCGTCAAGGGCGATTTTGGCGATGTCCATCTCAGCGAGGTCGATGTTCGTTGAGTTGACATTGTGACGCGGATTGACCGAAACGACCTGTCCGGCGATGGTGGCATTGGTAGGATTGGCCACCTGCAAGTATTTCGGTAGCTTGATTTTCAGATTGTCGATGTCGCGAACGACGAAATACATGCCGTTTTGCTCCAAAGCCATGCTAATTTTGAGCTTCGTTCCCACAGCAGGGGTGATTGACTTCACTTGCTTGACAACACTGCTGATGTTGTCGAACTTGAAATTCATGCTGTTATCGGCCGTCAGGTTGTTGATCTGATAAACAAATCCTTCTGGAACGTTCAGACTTCCTGCCGTTGCTGGAATCAATTCCTGCAACTTGGAATAGTTGAGCACTTCCAATGATGGCGTGAGCACTGTGTTGTCAATGTAGGCATTCATTCTGTCGACACTGAAATTAACGTTTGTGCGTCCGCTTTCGATGAGGTAATAAGTGTGTTGTGCGTCCGTTTTCAAATTCTCGTCCTCCTCGAGGAGGTCGGCAAGCATGATATTTTCGGTGTTACCAAGTTTGAGCTGCAGTCCTTGAGAACCGAGACCCATCGTCATGTCAATGTCCTTGCTGGCATCGTAGCTGTCGTCGACACAAGCCGTGAGGGGCAGTCCCAACGAGAGGGCAAGACAAACCTTTGCCCATTGTTTCATTTGGAAAGATTGCTTTTTCATAGGATAAAATTTTGAAGTTATTGATTTTATCTTTGAATGATGTTAAATAAGTGCTATTTAAACCAGTGGCGGCTCCGCAGAGGTTGACATCTGTGTTGAATGTTAAATCTCTTTTTCGAGAGAATGGTTGAAAGAGACTGGCAACGGATGGGGCAATTGAGATTAAATAATTGATTTCCAACGATGTTTCTATATAGGTTCAACACTATGATCTGTCTTTACGGGATGTTTTTTTCCGCCTGCTCATATTTAGTTTTTAAAACAAACGATAAACATTTGCCACCCCTATGTTTGCAAATCTAAATATTTATGTTGTGATACGCAAATATGAACCAACAATTTTTTATTGCTGTGCAGTAAAATTTTTTCAAACAAAAAAAATTAGGGCTGACACTCCCCACACGAGGTATCAGCCCTTAGAATTATCTTATATAAAGATTGTCATCTTACCAAATAGTAATACAGTTCATGCACTTTTACATTCCCTCCTCTCAATTATTGGATTCTGAAATTTATCGGCACATTGCATTTCACGTTTACAAGCTTGCCCTTTTGTTTTCCTGGTTTCCACGCCGGCATAGTCTTCACCACACGCATAGCCTCTTTGTCGAGCACAGCATGGCCTGATGACTTTTTGATGTGCACGTCGCTTACAGTTCCGTCTTTTCTTACAACAAAACCTACGATCGTCTTGCCTTGCAGTGTTGCATCGATAGCTGCTTGAGGGTATTTCACATTCTTAGCGATAAATTCCATCATTGCAGATTCTCCGCCTTTAAATTGTGGCTTCACCTCAACAACTTTATAGGCTTTTATGTCAGGCTTTTGTGTCTGCATATCGATTGTTGATAGGGTGGTTGCTTTTGCCATAGTGCTCACGTTTGTGTTGCTGGCAAATACACTGATTGCCAGTGTTGCCACTGGGATAATGAACAATGTCTTGAGCATCATCAATCTGTTTGATTTCTTCTGATTCATCATAATGATTCTTCGTTTTAGTGACTCATTGTTAAGGTTGTTGGCAAATGGCTGCAGACGATTGCCGACCGCCTTGATTACAAGAAATTTTTGATATTGTGTTGCATTAATGCCCTTGTTTAATACTGCTTCATCCACCTCAAATTCGTGTATGGCTTTCAGATTCTTGCCTATCAGCCACACGAAAGGATTGAACCACTGCATGATAGTGGCTATCTGAAGAAGGACGAGGTCTATGCAGTGTTTTAAGCGTATATGCTCTTGCTCATGTGTTAGTATGAAACTGCGGTTGTTGGCATAGTCGTCACGGCTCATCACGATGTAGTGAAAGAGACAGAACGGACTCGTTGCATCATCGGTTAGAATTATGGTGTTGCCTTTGTTGTCGGTGGTATGCTCGCATTGGCGCAGCTGCTTTATCAGACGCACGGTTTGAACGACTGTCATCGAGAATATAGCCACGACTCCAAGCGTGTATATACAGACTATAATGTCAGACCAACTCCATACAGACTGTTCTTTTGCATTGCCGTTTATCAGCACCTCCGGCAGTAGAACCGCCTGACGAACCTTGTCTACTATTGGATTTGTACCACTGGGGAAGTGAACCAATGGAATAGCAAACGATATAACCAAACATCCAAGGATTACGATTCGGTTGAGCCGATGAAAGGTCTCCCTTTCAAGCAATGGTATAATGCAAGCATATAGCAGCGCCAATGCCATGGCTGATTTTATAATATAAGGTAGTATCATGGTTCTTAATAAGGTTGTATCTTGGTTCTCATTGTTTTGAAATGTCTCTTTTCTCCGTACCCTTGTCTATCAGACTAAGTATCTCCTCCAGTTCCTCATCCGAGATATTCTCTTCTTTCACAAAGAACGAAATGAGCGAATGAAGACTGCCGCCAAAGAACGATTTCTTTACTTCCTTCATTGCATGACGTGTGTATTCGGCCCTTGTTATGAGAGGAGAAAACACGTATGTCTTGCCACCCCCTTCACGCTTGTACGAACTAACGTATTGCTTGTGGGTGAGTATCTTCATAAACGTGGCGATAGTGGAGTAAGCGGGATGTGGCTCGGGATATGCGTCGATAATCTCGTGCGTGGTCATACCACAACCCTTATCCCACAGAATATTCATTATCTGCATTTCGGCACGTGTCAATGTATTGAATTCTTTCATGTTTTAGATGGTTGAGGGAATTATCTAATGTTTTAGATTTTCTACTGACAAAGATACTTTAAATGTATATTCGTTGGTTGCGGATACAAACAAAAACTGCTTATGAAATATCATATTTAACGTATGTTGTTAGATATAAATCTCGAATTATTAGATATTAAGTTCGAATATAGAACCACCCTATGAAAAATAAAAGGCAAGGAAACAAGTCCACCTGTTTTGTGTGGGACTTATTTCCTTGCCTTTGAACAAGCTCCGCATGGAATCTACGGACTGCGGTTTGTTGGGCTTAGGGCTTTTCGAAATGCTGATAGTCTTTCAAACTGCGCCAATCTCCGCCCCAGACGAAGCCGTGGCGCTTGAAGAGACGATAGCAGAGGTCGCTGTGTGAGATTTTATATTTGAAGGACTTGGTGCGGTCGGCATAGCGGCGTCCTTTCTCGGGGTCTACGCGGAGCGTGCCGTCGGCGCGGCTTTTCACGCAGGGATTGTGGAGCGGATTGATATCAATGGCACGGCCACGGCTATGGGCCGACAGTTTGCGGGTGCCGGCAACGGTTCGGTAATTAAAGCACGAGGTGTTGTTGGCCTCCATCGACGGGCGGTCTTGCGCCCCATAGTTGTCTATCAGCACCATGCGTGCGATGGGATAGGAAGCACGGTAGAGGTCGCGGAAAATGCTGACGAGGTCGGCGGCAATGTCGGCGTGGCAGACCAGTTCGCCCAACTGTATCTCCCCCGCGCCGTTGATGTGCAACACTTTGACGTAACGCAATTTGCTGCGTGGAATGCTGCACCCTTTCTTGTAGCTCTTTCCCCACATGCGTGCAAATACGGCATTGGAGATGGTGTCGGCCGAAAAGCAGCGCCATTCACCATAGCGGCGCACAGCCTGCGGCGACACAGTCTCACCAGCCTTCCAGCGGCGCAGTTTCTCTTGTTCGTCGTCATTCAAATGGACTTTCTTGCCGACGAGTTGCGGTTTCTCTGGCCCCTCGGCCGAACGGGCGGCGCGGCAGGGGGATGCGAGCAGCAGACAGAAGAGGGCGAGGGAAACGGAATGATTGAATGTCATTTGATGTTACAAGATAATGGATTAGCAGGTGGTCGGAACTGTTTTTGGGGCAATGGTGAAAACATAAGTTAAACAAAAATGCAGAGCAAAAATATAACTATCTACTCCACATATTATTACTTACTTCGCAGCCTGAACTGTCAGTTTGGCTTCCTTCTCCTGTTTGAGAATGGTCAGCGTCACATTGAATTCCTTTTTCTTTCTGCCCGTCAGTGTCTTGGCAAAGCGGAAACATGTCGGTGCCTCTGCCTTCGCGTCTGTGGCTGGCTTGCCATAGTCTTCCAGGTAATAACCATAGTCGTCATCGGTGTCGGCTTCTGCTTCATTCTGATAGGCCGTCCATCCGCTTTCCTTCTTCTCGACAAGCGCCGCAATGCGCTTATAGTCGCTGTCCGTCAAGGCTTTCGAGAAGGAAATGTCGTAAGTATCAGCCCCCGAAAAACGCTCACGGCCGCGCCATTCTGCCTCATCAACGGGAAGCGCCACACCGAGGTTGCCCTCCGAAAGGAATCCGATGGCCCGCGCTTCGTGGGTGCGGGCAATCTTGGCCTGCTTGTAGGCCACCTGCGATGTGTATCCCACACTGATGATGAAGGGCGACACCAACAGCATAAGAAGGCGAGCAAAGAGCCGCTGGATTTTCCAGCGCCAGGTTAGGAACAAGTAAACGGGCGAACAGAGAAGCCAAGTGGCGGCACACCAAATGCCACGACGGCGCACCAATGTGGCGGCAGCCGCATCTTCGGCGTTTGTGGCACGCAGAGTGGCGGGAAGACCATAGCGGTTGGTCTCCCGACGGGTTTTCTTGAAAAACAAGGGGATGTTGATGAAAGGCACATAAAACCACCAGCCGCTCCAACCGACATCATGGCAGCGCTTCACGCCTTGTGCCGTATAAAACCAGCAAAACATGAAGAGGCCGGAGAAGAGCATGAGGCGATTGTAAAGACTGCCAGCAGCGTCCTCGCCGATAGAGAAAGAGGCTATCTCTGAAGCGACGTTGGCCACATACGCCACAAGCATGAAATGGAAAGGAATGAGGGCATGAGAGATGAGGTATTCTGCCCGCGTGATACGTCCCTTAAAAGAGAAGGCACGCACAAGAAGCCCCGCATTGGGCAGGGGCTTGGCATCGAAGGCCTCAAGTTCGCGGTCGGCCTCTTCCATGAGACGTTCCATCTGTGCAGGCGAAGGCATGGCTCCCTCGGGCATCGTGGGGGCGGCAGGGGCTTCTTCCTGAGGAGTCGATTCTTCCTGAGATTTCTGAACATTCTGCCCACACGTCTCATCGTCGCCATCGGGCGCCACGAAGGGGGGCGGTGGGGCCGGCTGTGGGACAGGGGGCGGCGTGTTGCCGCTATGGTTCTGTTGCAATTTGTTATTCTCTTCCATAAGATAATTCCTTCTAAGTAGGTGGTCAGAATTGTTTGTCTGGTATAAAACTGCAAAGGTAAGTTTTTTCATCGAAAAGCATCCATCCCCAAGGCATAACTATTGTTTCAGGATGGTTAAGTTATGGTAAAGCGGCCTTCGGAAAAATCTGTCACGGAGCGACCTGATGCGTCGTGAAACATCCGGCAGTGGGGGATCTCCAAGATATCGCATCCATTTTTTTTGATCACTCCCACAAAATAAGCGCCAAGCAACCACTTATCCTGCCTTGTCAGCATTGATTGTCAACGATTTTTTCTAACTTTGCAGTCATGAAGATAGCTATTGCCTTTTTACGCTTGCTTTCACATCTGCCTTTGCGTGTGCTTTATGCACTGGCCGATATTTGTTACCCCGTCATCTATTACGTGATGGGGTATCGGCGAAAGGTGGTACGCAAGAACATTGACCGCTCTTTCCCTGAGCGTTCCATGAGCGAGAGAAGACAGATTGAAAAACGTTTCTACCGATGGTTTTGCGACTATGTGGTTGAAACCATCAAACTGCTCTCCATCTCGCCTGAGGAAATGAAGCGGCGAATGATTGTGGAGGGCATGGAAGAAATGGAACGCGAACTGGAAACGCACCCGTTCGTGTTTATCTATTTGGGGCACTACTGCAACTGGGAATGGATTTCCTCCATGCCGCTTTGGAGCACACGTGAGACCACCCACTGCGCCCAATTGTACCGCCCGCTCAAAAACAAAGCGTTCGACTCGTTCTTCTATCAGATGCGCACCCGCTTTGGGGCCGACAACATCTCGAAATACGAGTCGATGCGACACATTCTCCAACTCAAACAGAAGGGGGAACGCACCATCATCGGATTCATCGCCGACCAGGCTCCGGGATGGAACAGTATCCACGACTGGGTGGACTTCCTGCACCAAGACACGCCTGTCTTCACTGGAACAGAACGCATTGCAAAGAAAGTGGATGCCGCCGTGTTTTTCGCCGACGTGAAGCGCGAACGACGCGGACAATACCGCCTGCGATTGCGCCTCATGACCGACCACGTCAAAGACATCCCCAACTATGAGCTGACGGAACGCTACATGGCAGAACTGGAAGAAATCATCCAGCGACAACCACATCTCTGGCTGTGGAGCCACAGACGATGGAAAAGACAACGACATGCCGACGGCACTTTCTACGAGGAGCCGAAGGAATAGTTTCAAATGATGCCGTGCCAACCATCATCTGCAAACTGCACATGCTCAGCCACACCCACCTATCAGACAACAAAAGCAAGACATATTTCCCATGGAAAAGAAATTCAACCGCACCCTCGTCACCTCCGCCCTACCCTATGCCAACGGAGGTGTACATATAGGACACTTGGCTGGCGTTTACGTGCCGGCTGACATCTATGTGCGCTATCTGCGCCTGAAAAAGCAGGAAGTGCTATTCATCGGCGGAAGCGACGAGCACGGCGTGCCTGTCACCATCCGTGCCCGCAAGGAAGGCATCACCACCCAGGAGGTGGTCGACCGCTACCACAACCTCATCAAAAAATCGTTTGAGGACTTCGGCATATCATTCGACATCTACAGTCGAACGACCTCGAAGATTCACAACAAGTTTGCCTCTGATTTCTTCCGCACGCTTTACGACAACAACAAGCTCGTGGAGAAAACCGAGGAGCAATTCTGCGATGAAGTAACAGGCGAATTTCTCACCGACCGCAACATCGTCGGCACCTGCCCGCGCTGCGGCGCGGAAGGCGCATACGGCGACCAATGTGAGAAATGCGGCGCAACGCTCTCGCCTGAAGAACTCATCAACCCGACCAACAAAAACAATCCGGGACACGGACTGGTGAAGAAGGCCACAAAAAACTGGTACCTGCCGCTCAACGACTATCAAGACTGGCTCAAACAGTGGATTCTCGAAGAGCACAAGGAATGGCGTCCAAACGTCTATGGCCAGTGTAAATCATGGCTCGACATGGATCTCCAGCCACGCGCCATGACGCGCGACCTTGATTGGGGCATCCCCGTTCCCGTTGAGGGAGCTGAGGGCAAGGTGCTCTACGTATGGTTTGATGCCCCCATCGGCTATATCTCCAATACCAAGGAACTCTGCGACGCACAAACGGAGAAATGGGGCACATGGCAGAAGTGGTGGCAAGACCCTTCAACGCGCCTCGTACATTTCATCGGAAAGGACAACATCGTGTTCCACTGCATCGTGTTCCCAACGATGCTCAAGGCCCACGGCGGCTATATCCTGCCCGACAACGTGCCTTCCAATGAGTTCCTCAATCTGGAGAACGACAAGATTTCCACATCACGCAACTGGGCTGTTTGGCTCCACGAATATTTGGAAGATTTCCCTGGCAAGCAAGACGTTTTGCGCTATGTGCTCACGGCCAACGCTCCAGAAACGAAAGACAACAACTTCACCTGGAAGGATTTCCAAGACCGCAACAACAACGAACTGGTGGCTGTTTACGGCAACTTCGTCAACCGTGCGCTCCAGCTCACGAAGAAATATTTCAATGGTGTTGTTCCTGAATGTGGCGAACTGCTTGACATCGACCGCAACGCCATTGAGGAATTCAAGGACGTGAAACAGAAGGTGGAAGCCCTCCTCGATGTCTTCAAGTTCCGCGATGCTCAAAAAGAGGCCATGAACCTTGCCCGCCTCGGCAATAAGTATATCACCGACTGCGAACCCTGGCATGTGGCCAAGACCGACATGGAGCGTGTGAAGACCATCCTCTACATCTCCCTGCAATTGGTTGCCAACCTCGAAATCGCCTTCGAACCCTTCCTGCCTTTCAGTTCGGCTAAACTCCGCGAGATGCTGGGCATCAAGGAAACGGAATGGGAACAACTCGGTTCAACCGAACTTCTCAAGCCAGGACACCAGCTCGGCACACCGTCGCTGCTCTTCGAAAAGATTGAAGACGAAGCCATCGAGGCTCAGCTCAAGAAGCTTGACGACGCCAAGAAGGCCAACGAGGCTGCCAATTATGTTGCCGCGCCATTGAAGGAAAACGTTGACTTTGAAACGTTTGAAAAGATGGACATCCGCGTTGGCCACATCAAGGACTGCCAGAAGGTGAAGAAATCGAAGAAGCTCCTCCAGTTCACCATCGATGACGGTTCGGGCGTTGACCGCACCATCCTCAGCGGCATCGCTGCCTATTATGAACCAGAACAGCTCATCGGCAAGGATGTTCTCTTCGTTGCCAACTTTGCGCCACGCAAGATGATGGGCATCGAGAGCCAAGGCATGATTCTCTCGGCTGTCAACTTCGACGGAACGCTCAACGTGACCTCCGTCCTCGGCAACGTCAAGCCTGGTTCACAGGTGGGATAACCACGGATTAAGCAAACAACACAGGGGCGCTTGACTTGGCACAAGGATGGCTTTTCTTATATGAGAGCAACAGACTTTGCTAAAGGCTTTCTTATCAGACTTTTCTGAGAGCAACGGCCAACAGACGTCAAACGCCCACTTAGTAATACAAACGTATAAAGCAGGTTCCCGGAGATAGTATCTTGAATGTAGAAAACACTATTTCGGGAACCTGCTTTCAATCAATCATATAAAAATGGCACAAAAACCAAGTATCCCAAAGGGAACACGCGACTTCGGCCCCGTTGAAATGGCCAAGCGCAACTATATATTCAACACCATCCGCGAAGTATATGCCCTCTACGGCTTCCGCCAAATCGAAACACCAGCTATGGAGAACCTCTCCACGCTGATGGGCAAATATGGAGAAGAAGGCGACAAACTGCTCTTCAAGATTCTTAACTCGGGCGATTTCCGCAGCGGCATCAGCGCTGAGGACTATAGCAGCGACTCTGCCGCCCGCCTCGCCGCACGCTTCTGCGAAAAGGGCTTGCGCTACGACCTCACCGTGCCTTTCGCACGCTATGTGGTGCAACACCGCGATGAACTCCAGATGCCTTTCAAGCGTTTCCAGATTCAGCCGGTTTGGCGTGCCGACCGTCCGCAGAAGGGACGCTACCGCGAGTTCTATCAGTGTGACGCTGACGTAGTCGGCTCCGACTCGCTCTTGAATGAAGTTGAACTGATGCAGATTGTCGATGAGGTGTTCACCCGTTTCGGCATTCGCGTCTGCATCAAAATCAACAACCGAAAAATCCTTACGGGCATTGCCGAAATCATCGGTGAAGCCGACAAGATTGTCGACATCACGGTGGCCATCGACAAACTCGACAAGATTGGCCTCGACAAGGTCAACGACGAATTGCGTGCCGTTGGGCTCAGCGAAGAGGCTGTGGAAAAACTGCAGCCCATCATCGCCCTCTCTGGAAGCAACGAGGAAAAGCTCGAAACCATGCGCCGCGTGCTTGCTGAAAGCGAGACGGGACTGAAGGGCGTTGAGGAAGTGGCCTTCGTGCTCGAGACGCTTAAAAACAGCCAGTTGCACAACGAAATCGAACTCGACCTCACCTTGGCCCGCGGCCTCAACTACTACACGGGCTGCATCTTCGAAGTCAAGGCGCTCGACGTGCAAATCGGCTCTATCACGGGCGGCGGACGCTATGACAACCTGACGGGCATCTTTGGCATGCCGGGCCTCAGCGGCGTGGGCATCTCCTTCGGTGCCGACCGCATCTACGACGTGCTCGGCCAACTCGACCTCTATCCGCAGGAAACTCAGAGCGGCGTACAACTGCTCTTCATCAACTTCGGCGCAGCCGAAGCGGCCCACTGCCTGCGCCTCGCCGCACAGGCCCGCCTCGCCGGCATCGCCACGGAGGTTTACCCCGACAGCGTGAAGATGAAGAAGCAGATGAGCTATGCCAATGCTCACAACGTGCCGTTCGTGGCCCTCGTTGGCGAAACGGAAATGGCCGAAGGACGCATCACGCTCAAAAACATGACCACAGGCGAGCAGCAGAGCCTCACCATCGAGGAAACTGTTAAAGCCATCAAGGGATAAACAGCAAAAAAATCCAGGGTGTTCTGTTCTCCGTATTTACATTGAAAGGAATACGGAGAACAGAACACCCGTTTTTTTAGTCAGCCAGTATTTTTCACTTACATCCCCAAACCCACTTATGATGACCCACACCGACGCCACCGAACTTCTGAAAAGCCTCATCGCCATTCCAAGCGTGAGCCGCGATGAAAAGGCCGTGGCCGATTTCTTGGAAGAACAGCTCAAGCAGCAGGGCCTGGCCCCAATGCGCCACCACAACAATCTTTGGTGTGTCGGACGGGCGCAACTCTCCAACCGCCCCACCCTGCTGCTCAATGCGCACATCGACACGGTGAAGCCCGCCGCTGGTTGGCTGTCCGACCCCTTCACGCCGCAGGTTGAAGGGGAACGTCTCTACGGCCTTGGCAGCAACGACTGCGGCGGCGGATTGGTGAGCCTGCTCGCCGTTTTCACCCAACTGGAAAAGCGTACCGACATTCCTTGGAATCTCGTTTTTCTGGCTTCGGCAGAAGAGGAGGTGTCGGGAAAGAACGGCATTGAGAGTGTCATTCCGCTCCTGCCCCACATCGACTGCGCCATCGTTGGCGAACCGACAGGCATGCAGCCAGCCATTGCCGAAAAAGGACTGATGGTGCTCGACTGCACAGCCCACGGACGTGCCGGACACGCCGCCCGCAACGAAGGAGACAACGCCATCTACCACGCCATCGACGACGTACAATGGGTGCGCACTTTCCAGTTTCCCGAAGTGTCGCCGTTGCTCGGTCCAGTGAAAATGAGCGTGACCATCGTGCAGGCTGGCACGCAACACAACGTGGTGCCAGACGCCTGCACTTTCACCATTGACGTGCGCTCCAACGAGTGCTACACCAATCAAATGCTCCTCGAAGAAATCTCCGCCCATCTGCAAAGCGACGTCAAAGCGCGTTCAACGCGTCTCAGCTCGTCGTCTGTCTCCCCCACCCATCCGCTCGTGCTCCGCGCCGAAGCTCTCGGCCGCCGACCCTTTGGCTCGCCAACGCTCAGCGACCAGGCACTCATGCCTTGGCCCTCACTGAAGATGGGACCTGGAGAGTCGTCGCGCTCACACACCGCAGGAGAATACATCGGTTTGCAGGAAATTGAAGAAGGCATCGCGCTCTATCTGAAACTGCTGGAATGAGTAGCCAACGGCCAACACCCTGTTTCCAGAAACCTATTTAAATTCACAAGCACCATTACTTCATCCCCCCAGAATCCCATAACCATTATGCGCAAACTCACTGTTGAAGAACTCAACCGCATGGACATCGAGGCGTTTCACCAGTCGGAGAAACTCCCCCTCATCATCGTCCTCGACAATATCCGCAGCCTGCACAACGTAGGCAGCGTGTTCCGCACCGCCGATGCTTTCCGCCTTCAGGGCGTATGGCTCTGCGGCATCACGGCTTGTCCGCCTGCCGCCGAAATCCACAAAACCGCCCTCGGCGCTGAAGACAGCGTCAGTTGGGAATATTTTGAAGACACGCTCGACGCTGTTGAGCGCCTGCAACGCGAAGGCTACGAAGTGCTTGCCGTTGAGCAAGTGGAAGGCAGCTTGAAGCTCAACACCTTCCGCATCGACCCCGCCAAGCGCTATGCCCTCATTCTCGGCAACGAAGTGAAAGGTGTTCGTCAGGATGTGGTTGACGCCGCCGATGCCGCCCTCGAAATCCCGCAATACGGCACGAAGCATTCCATGAATGTCTCCGTCACCGCTGGCATCGTCATGTGGGAATTTGAACGACAGATGCGCGGATGATTGGGGCGCACAAGCCGGCGCCCATATTTTACGCCACAAGGCCACACGCTTTATTACTTATTAATATATGACAAGAGCGGTGGAGCACCAACAAAGATGCTCCACCGCTCTTTTGCAAAAGCAGGTGATCAAAAAAATATTACTCAACCTCAGCCACGCCGATAGTGACGCGGTTCATATCGTTGTTAGTGAACGGCTGAACGGTGTCGCCCTTGAAGTCGGTCTGGATGCGGGCCACATCGATGCCGTGGCGCTCCTTGAGCAATTTGGCAACGGCTTTAACGCGCTTTTCAGAAACGGCGCGGTTGATTTCGGGCGTACCCGTTCCGGCATCTGCATAAGCCGTGAGAGACACCTTGGCCTGCGGACGGCGCTTCATCCAAGCAGCGAGTTCAGACACCTTGCGTTCCTCCGAAGCCTTGATAGTGGCACTGTTGATGTCGAAGAACACTTCAACACGCTTTGTTTTTTCCTGCGTCAACACAGGGGCGGGAAGGGGAGCTGGCGTGTTGTCAACCACGGGCTTTTCTTCTTGCTCTTCAGGCAAGCCCACTGGTTCGTGAACTGGTTCTTTCGGGGCAGACTGTGCCTTTGGCAAGCCAAACTTGAAGGTGACACCGAGCATACCGGTCAACTGCCAGTCGCCATTGCCGTTGGTCTTTGAGTTGAAACGGTCGTGGAGGTTGTTGGCAGCCACTTCGAGGTTGATGCCCCAGTGGCGGGCGATATTGGCTTCCAGTTGCAAGCCCATGCGGAAATTATGAACCAGGCGATCGTCGTTCCAGGCCATCGACTCTGTGATGCCGCCCTGCTTGAGCAGATCTTTCTGTCCGTCGTTGTCCCAGGCATAAGAGAGACCCATACCGCCGAGGAGATAGACGTTGACGGGATGCACCTTGCTGGGCGCGAAGATGTTCGAGAGGTTGAACATCACGTCGAGGTCGCTGGTCACATATTTGAAGTCAAACGTGTGGTCGGCCCCGCTGATTTTATATCCTGCCTTGTTGTTGTAGCCCTGCACACTGAGTCGCGTACCGACGGCAGGCGTCCAAAAGCGTCCCACAGAGAAGGCGCCGATAGACGTGGCCAGTTTGTCGAAAGCATTGTTTGTGAATGTCACCTGTCCGCCGCCCTGAAGCGTTACGAAGTTGTAAGGCTGAGGTGTGCGGTCTTTTTCTTGTGCCGTTGCCGTCATCATGGTGGCTCCGGCCAGCAGCATCGCTGCAAAGATGGTCTTTCTCATAATTGTGTTTGTCTTTTTGCACGCGGCACCTCCTTGTCGGGAGTGCCGTATGAATATTAGGGTTTTGTATTTTTCTTTTAGAGCTTTTCAGGAGCAGCCACACGGTTTGCAGGCCCTATACAGGGGCGCTCGCGGCGCTTTTCATTGGCTACTTCGGATGCAAAACTACGTAAAAAGCCATAAATCCACAAGCGTTTTCCCGATAAATAGGGGGCTGCGGGAGCGGGAGGGCGCAGAATGTCATGGAAACGGGTGCCAAACCGACGATTTGTCAGCCACTGGAGATGACAAACCGTCGGGAAAACTTAACGCGGCGTTCAACATGTTTAAATCCAGTTGCTGAAGGTTTAAGGATGTTTCCGCCGTGTTAAAATCCTGCTTTTCTCCAGCTCACCGAAGCGCAACGGGCACGCGCTTTGCACATACTCCAGTGAAGCTTGGAAGTCGGAAGGCCGAGGAGGCAAGGACGACGGAAGGACTTCAGAAACAAACATTCAACGAACAAACAAAAAAACATAGGAGATATTTATTATGGTACCTGTTAGAAATTATAATCAGAATTGGTTGCCCAATGCTTTCAACGACTTTTTCGACAACGACTGGATGGTGAAAGCCAACGCCACAGCGCCCTCCATCAATGTCAGCGAAGACGACAAGAAATACATGGTTGAACTGGCCGTTCCTGGTATGACGAAAGAGGACTTTGAAATCCACATCGACGAGAACAACGACTTGGTTATCAACATGGAAAAGAAGGTTGAAAACAAGGAAGAGGACAAGAAAGGCAAGAAGTATCTGCGCCGCGAGTTTTCTTACACCAAATTCCAACAGACGTTGGCCTTGCCAGACAATGTGGTAAGAGATCAAATCTCGGCCAACGTGAAGGACGGCATCTTGAATGTCGAATTGCCTAAGCAATTGGAAGAACCGAAACCACAACACCGCGCCATTGAGGTGAAGTAATCACGATTCATTGCTAAATAAATAAACGCGAGCGCCCTAGAATCCAGCGATTCTGGGGCGCTTTTTATGTTTTTCCACAGGCATTCCGCGCTATCCCATAGACAGCATGACGATGATCTGGGCAATGATGACGCGCAAGAACATGCAGAGAGGATAGACCGTGGCGTAGGCAACGGAGGGTTTGTTGCTCGGCAAAGTGTCGTTGACATAGTCGAGGGCGATGGGGTTGGCCATCGCGCCACAGAGCATACCAGCCGTCGTGGCGAAACTCTTGCGACACCACTTCACGGTGATGATGCTGACGATGATGACGGGGAGCATGGTGATGAGCATGCTGAATCCAATCCACGCCAAGGCGGCAGGCTGCATGACGGTGGCGATGAAGTTGCGTCCGGCATCAAGACCGAGGCAGGCCAGATACATGGAGAGGCCGAGGCTTCGCAGCATGAGGTTGGCACTGGTGGTGGTGTAGGCCACCATGTGGAAACGCGGACCGTAAGCGCCAATGAGGATGCCCATCACGATGGGGCCGCCGGCGAGACCGAGACGCACTGGCGTGCTGAGCCCAACACTGACGGGGATGCAGCCCAGGAGCAAACCGAGCACGATGCCCACGAAGATGGTGACCATGTTTGGCTCGTCGAGATGCTTGACGGCGTTGCCGAGCTCATTGGCCACTTTTTTGATGCTGTCGGCCTCACCGATGACGGTGATGCGGTCGCCCATGCGAAGCACGAGGTCGGGGGTGGCCACGAGTTGTATGCCAGCACGCTGCACGCGGCTGACATTGACGCCATAGCGGTTGCGGAGCTGCAATGCGCCGAGATGTCGTCCGTTGATTTCAGAGCGTGTGATGAGAATGCGCTGCGAGATGAGTTTGGAGTCGAGCGCATTCCAGTCGATGTTCTTCTGGTTCCAGTCGGTCTCGTCGCGTCGTCCGAAAAACACGGTGAGCTGCTTGACAAGCTTGCGCTTCGTGATGACGAGGATGCGATCGTTTTCCTCAAGCAGGGTTTCGGCCGTTGGGAGAATCACCTTTCCGTCGCGCCAGAGTCGCGAAACGACAAACTGGGCCCCTTTCTCGCTGATGCCAGCCACCTCATTGAGTTTCTGATGGAAGATGGCGGGGTTGCATACGAGGAAAGAGGCGATGAAGGCCTGGTCGTCTTCGCCATCGTTTTCTGCCGAACGCTCACGCCGCGTAAGCCATCCGCGCATGATGATGAGGGCAATGATGACGCCAACCATTCCCAAGGGATAGGTCACGGCGCATCCGAGGGCCGCCGTTGAACTGGCGGCCGCATCGCCAAATTCCTTGAAGGTCTGCTGCGCCGCACCGAGGGCGGGGGTATTGGTGGTTGAACCACACAAAACGCCCATCATGTCGGGAAGCGGCACCCATCCTGCCCAAACGATGCCAAGGGCCATGAAGGTGCCGATGAGCGTGAGCAAAACGCCGAGGAGATTGAGCTTGGTGCCGCCCTGCTTGAAGGCGCTCATGAAACCCGGACCCACCTGCAATCCGAGGATATACACGAAGAGGATGAGTCCGAAGCTTTCGGCATAGCTCAGCATTTGACTGTCAACCGTCAGGCCGAGCGCACCGACAAGGATGCCGAAAAAGAACACGTAGGTGACGCCCAAGGAGACACCGAAGATGCGTATCTTGCCGACGGCGAGACCAACGGCGCATATCAAGCTGATGATGATGACGGCCCAAATGGCGGGCATGGATTGAAAGAATGTGTTTAGCCAGGAGACCATGATTGGAGTATCTGTTCTTATAAAGGATGTTTTAAACGTTATCTGGTCGGGGCTGTGAGAGTGTTTTACAACAGGGCGGTCAAGGTATGCCCCAATCCTCGCGGTCTCGGCCTTGCGGTGTGGTGGGAAACGGCTTCTGCCTGCAAGCGGAAAACACTCCCCCACCATAACTTTCCATAGGATTGCCTGCAAATTTACAAATAATAAGTAGGCAGTCAAAATTATTTTGACATTTGAAACGCTTTTGGCATATAAGTAAGGACGAACTGACGAATTTTCCAGACTGCCGAAAAAAGCGAAGCACTATAGCTCACCTTACGCAAAGTGAAAGAGGACAGATATTTCGCGAAGAACGCAATGATGTTGGTGCCGCGAAAAATGCTGCATAATCCGCCCCTCACTCTGCCTGCCAAGCGAACGACTGTGCTTCGCCCCCCGTTCCTTATTCCTGTCAGCGCCTCTGCTCCCAGACGCATCCGTCTCTGCTCCCAGACACGCCCGCATCAACTCCCAGACGCGAATGCATCTGCCGCCAGACGCATTCGCACACGGGACGGTATTCGCCATCAGGCATAGGGGAAGTATTGGCAGGCATTGGGAGAGCCTCATCAAGAGGGCCTTCCCGCCATCTTCCCTGCGTCTTGCCAGAACGGTGTATTGCCAGCGTTTTTCCGAACGCCTGTGGTTAAACTGATGGGCTGAATTTCGTGTTGCAGAATGTTAATTTGACGTTTAAAGGTGGCCAGTGGCCACCTTTAAACTTGATTTTAACATATTTCTTGATGTGGATTGGCGAGCTACCATTAAGTTCACAAGTTTGTGGTCCACAACTTTGTGAACTTAATTAAGACGCCTCTCAAACAAGCCTCCCTCGTCATAGGAGACATATCTATTTTTAGCAGCGTCGTCTCTACCTTTTATATTCATAAGAATAGGTGTTCAAATGCGCTTTCTATAAACACCATCAGCAACAGGTGATTGAAATCTATCACTTTCTATTTTCTTGCCTTTAAGCTCATATTGTGTGCGAGCCAATTTTCTGTGAGCACACGAGCTATTTGACTTGCACTTTTGTAACCTTCAGCCAAAGATGTAGTGAATCGTAAATTCATATTTGCTTATTTCAAAAGTATTCTTCCATCCATATCAGCAAGGATTTTAGCAGTTGCCTTATTGCACTCGCCTTACACCCCCGGCAGGGAGTGTCCGTTGATTTTGCGGTAGAGGTCGAGCGCATAGACATCGGTCATCCCCGAGAGATAGTCGAGCACGGCCATGACGCGATCGTAGAGATGCGGTGCCGAAAGTTGGTATTGGCTCGACACCTGGGCGAGGAGCAATTCGCTGTAGGCCTTCTTCGGCTCGAGAACGGCATCCATCATGAGTTCGAGAAGGGTGTAGATGATGCGGTAACCGGCCAAATCCACGTCAAGCACCTCGCGGCAGGAATAGATGCGGCGGCGGGCCACGTCCTCGCAATGGCGGTAGGCCTGCAGAAGATGGTCGGGAAGATGGTCGATGAGCGAACCGTGGAAGCGCCCTTCGAGGATTTCTTCTTCGTGGTCGAGGAAGGTCTGCACGCAAGCACGCTCCAAGGCGTTGATCACGCAGGAGCGCAGATAGGCAATGCGGTCGCTCTCGTCTGTGGCATCGGGATAGGCGCTGAGGAGGTTTTCCCGTTCAGCGACTTCAAAGAAGGCCAGGAAGAGCTGGCGCGTCTCTTCGGGCGAGAGAAGACGGAGCTTGTAGGCGTCTTCGATGTCCATCACCTCGTAGCAGATGTCGTCGGCCGCCTCAACGAGATACACCAGCGGATGGCGCACAGAACGGTAGCCGGCTGCCGTTTCCTCCACTGGCATGCCGAGTTCGCGGGCAATGCGGGCGAAATCTTCGGCCTCGCTTTCGAAGAAGCCGAATTTGGGTTTCCTGACGGCCTGGCGGGAGGCGAAGGGATATTTGACGATGGCGGCAAGCGTGGAATAGGTCATGACGAAACCGCCACGGCGGCGCCCGCCAAACTGATGGGTGAGGAGGCGGAAGGTGTTGGCGTTGCCATCGAAGTGCGTGATATCGGCCCACTGGGCTTCAGTGAGCTGTTCGCCCTCCATGCTGACGTAAGTTTGCAGGTCGCGTCCCTTTCCCTCGGTGAAATAGCTGCGGATGGCCCGCTCACCGCTGTGGCCGAAGGGCGGGTTGCCCATGTCGTGGGCCAAACAGGCGGCAGAAACGATGGAGCCAACGGAGGCGATGTCGGCCTCGCCGAGTTCGGCATGGCGCGAAAGGAGATGGCGCATCACGTCGACGCCCAACGAGCGGCCAACGCTCGACACCTCCAGGCTGTGTGTCAGTCGGTTATGAACGAAAATGCTGCCCGGCAACGGGAACACCTGGGTCTTGTTTTGCATCCGTCGGAAGGGCGCAGAGAAGATGAGGCGGTCGAAATCGCGCTGAAAATCTGTGCGCTGTTCGGTCGCATTACGATGGGTGTCTTCTTTGCCGAAGCGCTTGTCGGATATTAGCTGTTTCCAATTCATCATAAGTAGGGGCGCGTGTTAGTTTGCTCTTGCAAAATTAGCCTAAAAAAATGGGGCTGTCTCCTTTTTTTTCTGAAAACTAAATATATGTGGGTGGAATTGAGTATTTTTGCCCTTCAATGGGGCAACGAACGGCTCTTGAGAGCAACGAAACCCCTCTTGGGAGCAACGGTCTTTCCTCTTCTCTGAGGGAGCAACGCCAGACACTGGCAGTTCAAGATTCGTTTCCACCAGACAACATATCTCAACACATCCAATTGAATCATGCTGAACATCAAAATAGTCAACCACTCTCACCATCCGCTTCCTGCTTACGCCACCGCGCTCAGCGCTGGCATGGACCTCCGCGCCAACCTCGACAGCCCTGTTGTCTTGCCGCCTCTGGGCCGCGCCCTGATCCCAACGGGACTCTTCATGGCGATTCCGGCGGGCTATGAGGCACAGGTGCGCCCACGCTCCGGACTGGCTCTGAAGAAGGGCATCACATTGCTCAACACGCCGGGCACCATCGATGCCGACTATCGCGGCGAACTGGGCGTGATTCTCGTGAACCTCTCCAACGAGCCCTTCACGGTGAACGACGGGGAGCGCATCGCGCAACTCGTGGTGGCACGCCACGAAGTGGTGGAATGGGCGCCCGTGGAGGTGCTCGATGAAACGGAACGCGGCGAAGGCGGTTTCGGACATACGGGACGCTGATTGGCATGTTCTCTTTAGGGTATTGTATTAACGTATGAAACGTCACATTGATTTGATACTTATGGCACACCTCGCGGCAAAATGCTGCGGGGTTGTGGTGTTGTGCATGGTTGTGGCGACACTGGCGGGCTGCGCGTCCCACAAAAAGGACGCACAGGCTGAAGAAGAAACGCTGGTCGTGAAACCGCTGTCTGGTAAACAACTCAATGCGGAGGAGCAGCGCAAGTTTGACATGCTCTTCCTGGAAGCTGTCCGCCAGAAGGAGAAGGAGAAATACGACGCTGAATTTGAACTCTTAAACGCGGCGCTCCAACTCAACCCCGATGCGCCAGAGGCGCTTTTCGAAATGGCGCAACTCAAGCTGGCCTTCGGGAGCATGGTCGACACGCTGAGCCGCGTGGAGGGCGATTCGCTCCTGCGACGCGCCATAGCCCTCGCACCGCAAAACATCGACTTGAAGGAGACGCTGGCCAACCAATTGGCACGCGAAGGGAAATACAAAGAGGCCATCAAGCTCTATAAGGAGATGATTGGCAAGAGGCCCGACGTTGACCGTCTCACGGTCTTGGTGGGTCTGCAAGAGGAATCGGCCGACTTCGAAGGGGCCATTGAGAGCATCACGCGCCTGGAACAAATTGAGGGAAAGAGCGAACGCCTCAGCATTGAGAAGTTCCGCCTCTACAACGAACTGGGCGACAACGAGCACGCCTATGCCTCCATAGAAGCGCTCTGTGAGCAGTTTCCCCACGATTTGCGCTACCGCGTGCTTCTCGGCGATCTCTATATGCAAAACGGCTACCACGAAATGGCACAGGCCATCTATAAGGACGTGCTGACGCTGGAGCCCGACAACAGTTATGCGCAGATTTCGCTCTTGGCTTACTATAAGAAGATGAACAAGGATTCGCTCTATCGCTGCATGGTTGAAGACGTGGTGCTTAATCCAGAGACGAAAAGCGAAGCGAAGGTGGAAGCCATGCGCGGATTTGTGGGCGAAGCCATGCAGACGCAACAAGATTCCACGGAGGTGCTCTCGCTCTTCCGCCGCGCTCTGCGGCAACCGCAGGACGACCGCGCACTGGCGGAACTCTGCGCCTATTATATGGTGGCGGTGGGGATGCCGTCGGCAAGCCTGAAACCGGTGATGGAGAAAATCCTGACCATCGAACCCGACTATAACCGCGCACGCCTGCAACTGCTCGACATTTTCCTGAGGGAGAGAAACATGAAGAAAGTGGCGGAACTCTGCCGTAGCGGCAACGATTATTCGCCCTCTGAAGTGATTTATTATTATTATGGCGGACTGGCCGAACTGCAGCTCAACCACAACGCAACGGCGCGGCAGATTCTCTTGAAGGGCACGCAGCAAATCACGCCGGAGACCGACACGCAGACGGCATCTGAACTCTGGGCGGCACTGGGCGACGTAAACCACGAGATGAACGACAAGCAGGCATCGTATGAGGCTTATGAACAGGCGCTTTCGTTTAATCCGAACAACCTCATGTGTCTCAACAACTATGCTTACTTCCTCTCGCTCGACGGCCAACGCCTCGACTATGCGGCGGCCATGAGTCGGCGCACCATCAACGCGGAACCAACCAACGCCACGTTTCTCGACACGTATGCCTGGATTCTTTTCCTGCAAAAGCAATACACGCAGGCACACATCTATATCTCGCAGGCACTGGAACACCTCGACGAAACGGAGGAAAACGCCAGCATCTACGACCACGCGGGAGACATCTCGTTCCGCATGAAGCGCACACGGGAGGCGCTGAGATTCTGGATCAAGGCGCTCGGAAGTGTCACCGACACGAAGGAACGCGCCAAAATCAAGCGGAAGGTGGAACGCCGGAGACTATAATGACGCCCTGCCCTTCTTTTTCTTCAGACAACAAACAACGGGAGTCTATTTGATTTCCCCTCAAGCATACAGCCATGATGAAATATCTCTTTGTCATTCTCGCAGTGCTGTCGCTCGCAGCCTGCCGTTCTTCACGCGATTTGAGCAAGACGCCGTCTTCCACACCGGAGCACACCAGCGAAACGGAAACGAAGGCCGAGCATTATGTGAAACGGGTTTGCGCCAACGCACAGACCGAAAAGACCATCACGGCACGCATCAAAATGTCGCTCAAAGCCGGCGGCAAAGACATTTCGGCGGGCGGCACGCTACGCATGAAGCGCGACGACGTGGTGCAACTCTCGCTCACTTTTCTGGGCTTTGAAGTGGCCCGCATGGAGTTTTCGCCCAATGACGTGCTGCTCATCGACCGCTACAACAAACGCTATGTCCGCGCCAAATATTCCGACATGAAGTTTCTTCAGCAGGCGGGCTTGGATTTCAACGCTTTGCAGGCGCTCTTCTGGGGCGAACTCTTCCGCCCAGGACATGAGAGCGTTGGAAACGGCAGCGATTTCCAACTGGCATCATCTGGCAGCCACACGTTGCTCTCTCTCAACAACACGCCGCAACTGAAATATGTGTTCTCCACACTAACGGAGCAGGCCATTATTGACGGCATGACGGCGCAAAACAAAAACACAACGCGCAACGGCAAACTGGAATGGAAGTATGCCGACTTCACAACGCTCAACAACCGTCCCTTCCCGACGACCATGAAGTGTGCCGTCACGGGACTGGGCAAGAACTTCGGATTTTCCCTCACGCTCAGCCGCATCGACCACGCAACGGGATGGGAAGGACACACCAGCGTGTCGTCGAAATATACGCCCATGAAGGCAGATGACTTGCTGGGCAAACTCATCAACATGAAATAAAGACGTCTGTCTTACATAAGGAGGGCTCTATAATGGAACAGCTATATATATGCTCCATATAGAACGCCCCATCAAATCTCGAAAGGAATGTTTCATAAAATCCATCTATTCTGCATCGCCACCTGTCTGCTGTGTCTTTTCTCCGCCACGGCTTCAGCTCAGAGCAGCAAGCGCATTAAAAGTTTGCAGCAGCAGAGCACAGCACTGAAAAAACAGATTGCTAATTCTGAACAACTGCTCCACACCACGAAGCGCGACGTGAAAACGCAACTCAACAACCTCGCTGTGATCAATTCGCAAATTCATGAGCAACAGAAGGTTGTTGAAGGATACCAAGCGGAGGTGACGACGCTGCAAGGAAACATCGCGGTGTTGCAAAAGGAACTGGATTCGCTGCAAACTGACCTCTCAACGTGTAAGCATAAATACCGCAAAGTGGTGTTGTATATGAACCGCAACCGCCTGCTGCAAAACCGGTGGACGTTTGTGCTCATGTCGAAAAACTTCCGGCAGATGTACCGCCGCATGCGCTACGCCTCGGAATATACGAAGTTCCTGAGGGCGCAGGCTGAAATCATACGCAAAAAGCAGGAAGCGGTGACGGCGAAGAGCAACGAACTGCAAACGGCGAAACGCGACAAAGATGCGTTGCTGGGCGATGCCCGCTCACAACATCAGCAATTGGAGGGGCAGAAGGCACAACGGCAAATGGTGGTCAACGAACTAAACAAGAAGCAGTCGGCCCTGCAATCGACCATCGCACAGCAACGCAAGAAGCAACAGAGACTCGATGCGCAAATCGACCGCCTCATCAAACAAGAAATCGCCGCCGCTGAAGCACGTCGCAAACGCGAAGAAGCGGCCAGAAAAGCAGCGGAGGCCCGCCGCAAGCGCGAAGCGGAAGCCAGGGCTAAGGCTGAAGCGGCCAGAAGGGCACGCAACAAGAAGACGCCAGATGGAAAAAACAAACGGAGTTCCTCAAGCAGCGCCTCCACACGACGAGGAAGCACCCGCACAGAGACACCGCGCTATTACAAGGAAGACAATGTCGACCGCACGGTTTCTTCGGGATTCCGCGCCAACAAGGGACGCCTGCCCATGCCAATCACTGGCTCGTATGCCGTGACAAGTCGCTACGGGCAATACAACGTGGAAGGGCTCTCTGGCGTGACGCTCGACAACAAGGGCATCAACCTCACGGGAAAACGTGGGGCCCAAGCACGCTGCGTCTACAACGGAGAGGTGAGCACAGTGGCCAACATCGGCGGCTCATACATCGTCATCGTGCGCCACGGCAACTTCTATTCCGTTTACAGCAACCTCGCAAGCGTCAGCGTGCGCAACGGACAGAACGTGACCACCCGACAAACCATCGGCACTATTGCCAGCGACGGCACAGGAAACGCCACGCTCCACTTCCAACTGCGCCAACGCAGTGGTGCCTCAGCCAACCACATTAATCCGTTACCCTGGCTCGCCAGATGAGTAATTGGTGACTATCAACCTCTAAAAAGAGAGCATAGCATGTCGCTTTGCTCTTTTTTTTATGCATATAGCGTCAATTTGCATAATATTCCGTATCTTTGCCCCCATCTAAAAGAACAACACATGAAGAAAGTTGATAAACTGGATTTGAAGATACTTCAAATAATCTCTCTTGACGCCCGCGTACCCTTCAAAGACGTGGCAGAAGTATGCGGTGTCAGCCGCGCAGCCATCCATCAGCGCGTTTCGCGCCTGTGTGAAGCCGGTGTCATCACTGGCTCTGGCTATACGGTCAACGCCAAACACATTGGCTACAGCACCTGCACTTATGTGGGCATCACGCTCGAACGCGGTTCGATGTACAAGGAAGCGGCAGCCGAACTGGTGAAGATTCCTGAAATCGTGGAATGCCACTACACCACTGGCAACTACACCATGCTCATCAAGCTCTTCTCGCGCGACAATGAACACCTCATGGAATTGCTCAACAACCGCATTCAGGAAATTCCCGGCGTGGTGTCGACCGAAACCCTCATCTCGCTCGAAGAAAGTTTCTCACGACAAGTGCCCATCATCGTGCCAACAGCCGACACCGATGACGACATGAAAGCGGCGCTCGACTTCGCTGAAGAACTGAGAGGAAAGGTGCGCGATGACATGGACGAAACGGTCAGCGTGCCAGAAACGAAACGACGCGGACGCGCCGCAAAATCGGAATAACCCAAATAATTGGAATATCTTGTGATGGACTCCATCACCTGCTGAGGTGCAAGCCCGCACAGAATATAAGGGGTGGCAAACACTCCCCTCGTAATCTCTGCAGGGCTTGCGCTTTGTTTTAGTGATGGTGATACGATAAAATATTTTCGACCACCTACTTACCATTACTTAGTAACCCACGATAAAGCAACAGTTATGAACTACGAAGGACTCCTGCTCGGCGTGGCCACTTTTGTGGTCATCGGCATCTTCCACCCCATCGTCATCAAGACGCATTATTATTTCGGCACCCGCCCGTGGTGGGTGTTCCTGCTCCTTGGCATAGGATGCGCCGTGGCGGCGCTCTTCATCGCGAGCCTCTTTTGGAGCGCCCTCTGCGGCATCGTCGGTTTCTCTTCGCTCTGGACCATCAAGGAACTCTTCGAACAGGAAGAGCGCGTCAGAAAGGGATGGTTTCCCGAAAATCCGAGACGGAGGAAGAAACAGTAACTCAGCAATGGCAAGCAGTTGATGTGAATCTGCTTGAACATCTGTTTGAATCTAAGCAACAGCCATGAATCATTTTGACTTTATCAACGAATACCGCGCCGTGACGAACCATTATCCCAACCACACGGCGCGTCCCGTCATCGGCATCACGGGAAACATGGACGCCCAGGGGGGATGCTCTCTGGCTGAGGGATATTTTCGTAGCGTGGAACAGGCGGGCGGCATCCCCATGATTATCCCGGCAACGGAAAACCGTGTACTGCTCACCACCCTGCTCGACCGCATCGATGGCCTCCTCCTTTCTGGCGGAGCCGACATCAACCCGCTCTGCTGGGGCGAAGACCCGCAGGAAGAACTGGGAGAAATCAGTCCGGTGCGCGACTATTCTGAACTGCTCCTGGCACGCCTCGCCTACGACCGCAACATCCCCATCTTGGGCATCTGCCGCGGCATCCAAGTGCTGGCAGTGGCGCTCGGCGGAAAGGTGTTCCAAGACATCAAGAGCGCCCCACTGGCCGACACACCGCTCATCAAGCATTCGCAAAAGGCACCACGCGGACTCTCCACGCACTTCATCACCACGGAGGAACGCTCAACGCTGCGCAGTCTGCTGGGCGAAAAACTGGCCGTCAACTCTTTCCACCACCAGGCTGTCAGCGAGGCAGGACCGCACCTGCACGTGACGGCACGCTCGGCCGATGGCATCATCGAGGCCGTGGAGAGCAACGAATGGAAACCCATCATCGGCGTGCAATGGCACCCGGAATGCTATGCCAACGCTTCCGACCGCTGCATGGCGCCGCTCTTCCGCCATTTTGTCAACAACGCTGAAAACTTCCGTCAGGCGAAGAGCCTGCACCACGACATCGTCACCATCGACTCGCACTGCGACACGCCGATGACTTTCGAACGCGGCGCCAACATCGCGGTGCGACGCGATGACGTACTCGTTGACCTCCACCGCATGACGGAAGGGGGCCTCGACGCGGTGGTCATGGCAGCCTATATCCCACAGGGCGAACGCTCCGTGGAGGGACTGGCGGCGGCAACGCTCAAGACCGACGGCATCATCCAGCAGGTGAAACACATGGTGGAACACAGCTACGGCGCACGCCTGGCATACACGCCGAAAATGATTTTCGGAAACAAGGCCGCCGGACAGAAGTCCATCCTCCTCGGCATCGAAAACGGATATGCCATCGGACGCGACCTCTCCAATCTGGAACGCTACCGCCGCCTCGGCGTCATCTATATGACGCTTTGCCACAACGGCGACAACGACATCTGCGATTCGGCAAGGAAATCGGAACGTGAACACGGCGGACTGAGCGACTTCGGACGCGAAGTGGTGAAGGAAATGAACCGCATCGGAATGATGGTCGACCTCTCACACGCCTCCGAAGAGACGTTCTACGACACCGTCGCCCTGAGTTCGCAGCCCGTCATCTGCTCGCATTCTTCCTCACGCGTGCTCTGCAACAGTCCGCGAAACCTCACCGACGACCAGCTGCGCACCATCGCTGCCCGCAACGGTGTCGCACAGGCCACCTTCTACCACGGATTCCTGCGCGAAAACGGCGAGGCAACGCTCATCGACGCCGTGCGCCACATCATGTATATGATTGAAGTGGCCGGCATCGACCACGTCGGCATCGGCTCTGACTTCGACGGCGACGGTGGCGTGCGCGGACTCGCCTCGGCAGCCGATTATCTCGTGCTGACGCAACGCCTCATGGCCGAAGGACTCACGCAAAAACACCTGCGCAAACTTTGGGCTGGCAATTTCCTTCGCGTCATGAGCCAGGTGCAATACAACGGATTTTTGAAATTATAAGAAACGCACATGACCATCATCAAACATTTTGCCCTCTGCGCCATCGGCCTTTCAATGTCCCTGGCACTGGGCGCCTGCAAAAACAACGGGACGGCGGCCAACGAAAACAACGCCGATGAACCGCTCTGCGCCGTGAAATTCTCGGCCGACTCGGCATTGGCGAGCATCAAAACGCAATGTGACTTCGGCGCACGCGTGCCGGGAACGGAAGCCCATCGACGTTGCGCTGACTATATCGTGGAAAAACTGAAAGGCTACGGACTTGAGGTGACGGAACAACCTGTCACCGCCAAACGCTGGGACGGACAGATGCTGCACGGACGCAACATCATCGCGGCCTATAACCCCGATGCCTCGGAGCGCATTCTCATCACGAGCCACTGGGACAGCCGCCCGTGGTGTGACGCCGACCCCGACTCCACGCTCCACCGCAACACGCCGGTAATGGCGGCCAACGACGGAGCAAGCGGTGTGGCGGTCATCATCGAACTGGCACGCCTCTTGAAAGAATTGAAACCGGCCGTTGGCATCGACTTCGTCTGCTTCGATCTGGAAGACTGCGGCGCTCCCTATTGGGGAACGGGCGACGACGAAGGACGCGACTGGTGTTTGGGCTCGCGCCACTGGGCCGAACAGGCGTCAGCGGCGGGCTATCGCGCACGCTATGGCATTTTGCTCGACATGGTGGGCGGCCGCGACGCGCGATTCTGCTTTGAGGGCTTCTCCACACAATATGCCGAACCTGTCATGCACCGCATTTGGGACACGGCATCACGCATCGGCGCAGGAAACTTGTTCCTGAAACAAGACGGCGCCTATGCCACAGACGACCACGTCAACATCAACCAAATCGCTGCCGTGCCAACGGTTGACATCATCCCCTACATCGCTTCTTCGGAACATTCCTTCGGCAGCACATGGCACACGAGCCACGACACGCCAGAAAACATCTCTTCAGAGACCCTTCGTCTGGTGGGACAGACGCTCGTGCAACTGATTTCGGAGGAACAATAATACGCAATTTTGAATATGACAATCAACGAACAACAAGACGAAGTCATCGAAGAGTTTTCTGAACTCGATGACTGGATGGACCGCTACCAGCTCTTGATTGACCTGGGAGAAGAACAGGAACCGCTGCCCGACAACGAAAAGACGGAACAAAACCTCATCGACGGATGCCAAAGCCGCGTGTGGCTGGTGTGTGACGAGAACAACGGCATCCTCACTTTCCGCGCCGAAAGCGATGCCCTAATCGTGAAAGGCATCGTGTCGCTGCTCATCCGCGTGGTGAGCGGCCATACGCCACAGGAAATTCTCGACGCCGACCTTTATTTCATCCGCGAAATCGGTCTGACGGAACACCTCTCCCCCACGCGCAGCAACGGTCTGCTGGCCATGATTAAGCAGATGCGCATGTACGCGCTGGCGTTTAAAACGAAACTCGCAGAGGCGTAATTCCTCTAGAGCTGCCCACAAACAGGCGGTTAATACCACTTAGGCGGTTGTACTTTCAATGTAAAGTGCAACCGCCATTTTCTTTGCTTGAAGCCCCATGTCTCTCCCAAAAGTTGCCCGATTAAAAAATATTGGTGTCCGATAATGGGAATTAAGACTTGTCAGCGCATCTGGGACAAGGTACGCTTGCATCTGGGACAGCGTTCGCTGCGCGAACATTCGGTGAAGGTCTGAGGCGAAGCATTGTAGCTCACTTTGCTTGCAAAGTGAGGGGGGACGAATATTGTGGCGGCCAAACACGGCTAAAAATCCAACAACGTCATGCGCTAAAGCGTTAGTCATATTCGCTACGTGTTCGTGGCCCTCACTTTGCGAGCAAAGTGAGCTACAATGCTGGCGCCGCAACAGACGATTATGCGGTACAAGGTTACGTATTACAGGGCCAGCGCAAATCTCCGCAGCGAGGGCGTAGTTGACAATATTTATATACTAAGTAGGTGGTCAGAATTATTTTGAACACCCTAAAATAATGCGTCGACCTGCAATCTTACTACTTTTTAGCGAACGCGGGACGAGGCACGACCGAACGCGGGACGAGACGCAATCGAACGCGGGGCGAGACGCGATCGAACGCAGGAGGGCGTTCGCTAAAAAGTATAGGGACTGAAGCGAGAAACACGCTTCTGCTACTGATAAGTAGGTGTTCAAAATTAGTTTATACTATCCATGTAGGAATAAGCCAGTTTAATATTGCCTTGCCGCATTCTTTTGCCCCTACAACTGTCTTTCATCAGTCACGTAGCCCGCTACGCTCCTTCTTCAAGACAGCTGTAGGAACAAAATAATACGACAATTCAATATAAACTAATTCTGAACACCTACTTATCTGCGGTTTCGGGAAGATACAGATGAAGAGGCGGCATCGCAATCGTCATGCTATTTGGTCAAATACCATGCAGAGATTTTTCAAGATTTTGAACGCCCTACCTGAAAGCGCCACTTCGCCTCTCTATCAACCGAGGCCGCGTTGCTGTTTTTCCCGCAATACCCTCCTTCAAATATATCAAAAAGCTATAAAACCCCGTTATTTTAGGGCTTTTTAGAAATACTTACCATTATTTGAAAGCACATTGCGCAATCGACAGGAACAAAATTATTAATTTTGTGCTAATTTATTTTACGCCTAATCATTAATCAATACAAGTACAATAGCCTAACAAAGACGAGAGCGATTGTCGATTGTTCCGGCAAGGGCGCGATACCCCGTAAAAGTTTGCTGCCTATATGGCATCGCAAACAAAACTTCGTGCCGCCGCCAGGGACAACGCGACCGTTTTCACCATGAGAAATACAACCCAATCATTGCTGCCGATGCAAGCTTTTTTGAAAGTCCTAAATTTCCATTTTAGTAATGGTGAAAGAATAAGTTAGGACTTCACATGATTCTGTCGGATAATTTGGCAGGATACAAATCATCCGGCGGAATATTGCTTCCACCACCATTAAAGACGCATACGGGCTGTCTTCTTAAATTCACCCCAAAAACTGCTGTTCAGGCGAGCCGTTTAGCCATGCTTTTGCGTATGACTGAAACGTGTCGGCCCATATATTTCGCAAATAGTTGCCAGCGGTTAAGCCCCCCTTATTGGGTTTTCACGTACTTCAAAAACTAGACTTGGCGGCAATCCATGACCGCGCAAGATTATAACTAACCAATTTTTCTAACCAATCTTCAAACCTATCTAATTACCGTATGCGTAAAAAACGATTAATTCTTCTCGTGGCATTAGGGTTCACGGCCTCTATGCAGCTCGCAGCCCAATTGCCAGAAGTCAGTACGGCCGAAAACCCAAAATGGTATTACATCCAGGTTCTTGGCAGCGACACCCGTGTCGGACGTGTCTTCACCGCTGAAGGAAGCAGAGTGTATGGCCGCGAAATCTCCGCGTCCATCGACCCCGACGTGACAAGCAAACAGCTCTGGCGTTTCGAAAAGAACGCCAATGGCAGCTACGTCGTCGTCAACAAGAGCACAGGCCTACAACTTGACCTGAACTACGATGCCTCCCAGGAAACTGGACACGCCGCGCTTGCCAAAACCGCCAGCGTAACTTTCAAACTCAACAAAATAGGCGATTACTATCAGTTTGAAAGCAGCAAATCTGCTCCAAGCACTCCCGCCGCCGAGCTATATCTCCATCAAGGAAACGCTGGATATGACTTCCTTATCATCACGGTTGATACGACCTGGGGAAGCGGAGACAACAGCAAATTCAGCTTCAAACCATTTGTTGATTATAGCATTGAATATTCCGACGACAAGACGGAAACCTATTACCAACTCACCAACGCCTCCAAGGATTTCAACGGACAGGTCATCAAAGAACAGACCTCCAACGAAGACAGCGACGACGCTGCTGCCAGCGTGGTGCTCGAAGCGGCAGACGAAAGCGATGTCAGCACCCAATGGCGTGCCGTGGAAACAAAAGAAGGCGTACAGTTTGTCAACCGTGCCACCCAACACCAGTTGCAAACGCTCCCCGAAGTTTTCGGTGCTTTCAATATCCTGCGCACTGGCACCATCGTGGCTAAAGGCAATGCCTGGACAGCCATTTATCTCGGCAACGGACAATACTGCTTCTCAGCCACTGCCACCGACGACAACGTGACACGCTATCTTGGTGCCAACACCGACAACACCGCGCCAGAGAAAGCGCCCAAAGACGAAGACCTCGTTGGCTCTGCCTTTGCCTGGACCTTGAAGAAGGTGGAAACGATTGCCACTGGCGTTGACGATGCCACTTCTCAAGATAAACCGGCGGTGAGCGTCAAAAACGGTGTCATCCGCGTAAGCGGAAAGGCCCCCTACACCATCCACACCCTGAGCGGCAAGCAAGCTAAGGCCGGAGAAAAACTCATGCCTGGGGTTTACCTCGTCACCATAGGCGGCACAACCACAAAGGTTCTCGTCAAATAGCCATTGATTTTTCCTAAATGTCCCCAGCGAAGAAACCTGACATATTCCGCGCGGGACATAGCAATTTTAAAATTTCAAACATCTTGATAAAAGAATGAATAGAATCTATTCTACCATCATAGGCTGCGCGATGGCGGTCGCTGCTTCCGCGCAAGTGGTGCTCGTCACGTCGGCCCCTCGTGAGGGTGCCTCACACTTGGCGGTTGACCAATCGGCCAACAATTTGCAGTTCACCTCAGCCGAAGGCCAAAAAACCGTATCGGTCAACACCAATTTGAAATACGCTCTCAACACAGGAAAGGCCCAATGGTGCACCACCACCATCAATCCCGATGGCAGTTTCGCCGTAAAGGTGGAAGCTAACGCGGGAAAGGAAGCCCGTCAAGCCACACTCAACCTCGTGGCACGCGACAACAACAGCCACACCTATGAAATAAGCCAGCTCGGTTCGGCTCCCGCCATTCTGAGCAACGCCCAAAAGATTACGCTCTCTGACAACGCCACCGACTTCACCGTCACCCTGACCACCAACACGGAGGTTGACGTGAAGACACCGGAATGGATCACCACCAGTTCGTCGAATAAAGACGGCGACTACACCGTCACTTACAGTTTCAAGGCCACCCAACTGGCACAGGCCGGCACCAGCCGCACTGACAACATCATCGTCAGCGACAAAGCCGGAAAGGCAAAGAACCTGACCATCAGCGTAGAGCAGTCGTTTCGCGGCTATCCCCGCTTTGCCGTCATCTCCGACACCCATTTCGGAAACAACGTCGGCGAAGGCCCGATGGTTAAAGTGCCGAAGGCTTTGAAAAACCTTCAGAACTGCGGCGAAAAGCTCGACGCCATCTTCATCTGCGGCGACTTGACCGACTGGGGAAACCCCGACCAGTATGTCAAGTTCAAAAAGGTGTTTGACGACCGCTCCATCATGCCGGCCGACCTCCCCGTCTATGTCATGATGGGCAACCACGACAACTATGCCGACAACGCCTTGAAGAACTACCTCGTTCTCAACCAGCCCTACCATCAGCTCATCGACATCAAGGGCTATCCTTTCATCACGACGAGCATGGACGGCGGAAGTTGGAGCGACTATGCTCCCGAGGAAATCCAGGCCTTGGCCGACAACCTGGCCCGCGCCGCCAAGAACTATCCTGGCAAACCCATCTTCGTGTTCACCCACGTTCCGCCGACCAACACGGTCTATGGTTCTTGTCAAGGTGAAGGCGGCTGGGGCACCAGCGTCTACGACAATGTGCTGAAGAAATATCCGCAAGTCGTTCTCTTCGCCGGACACTCTCACTTCCCCTTGGCAGACCCACGCTCCATCGACCAGACCAACTACACCACCATCAACGATGGCAGCTGCACTTACAGCGAAATAGAACCGGGCGTTGTCAACGAAGGTATCCATCCAGCAAAATACGACTACGTCACTGAGGGTTGCATCGTGAATGTCGACAAGGCCTCCAACGTGGAAGTTGAACGTTGGGACACTTACACCAACGAAGAAATCCTGCCACGCTGGTACATCAACGCGCCACACGATGGTAGCCAGTTTGTTTACACGAAGGCCCGTAAAGGCGGCGACGCTCCGAAGTGGGCCGCCGACAGTAAAGTGGAGGTGACGAAGGTTGAAAACGAAGGCTGCACCGTCAGTTTCCCGCAAGCCACCGACGATGAAAACGTTCACCACTATGTCATCGAACTCGTTGAGAAGGGCAGCGACGAAGTGCTTGCCAACCACGGCATCTTCTCGGGCTACTATCTCAATAGCCGCGCACCGAAGTCTTTCACCGTTCGCTTGGAGGGCATTCCCAACGGCAAGACCCTCACAGCCCGCGTCAAAGCACTCGACTCCTACAAGAACGTCTCTGAATACATCGTCAGCGAGGCCTTCACCACCACGAAATATGTGCCTTCGCCAGATGCCAAAATGCCGACAGCCGACCTCTTCGACATCCAGTTTGGCAAAAACGGCACTGCCACCGACGCTTCTGCCAACGGCGTGAACGTGCTTCATGGCAACTCCCTCCCCAACACTTCGCTCAACGAAACAACAAACCGCTACGTGGCCTCTTTCACGGGCAGCAACCAGTGTTTCTACCGCGTGAACTACAACGACAACGAGAAAATCAAGAACGCCTTGAAGAATGGCTTCTCGATCGAAGTAAACTATAAGCCAAACACCACTGGCAATGTCTGCCCGCTGAGCGCCCAGGAAGGCGGCGGCTGTGGCATCGAACAAGCCTCGGGCGGCCTCATCCAATTCTACTGCCACGTTGGCGGCGGCTATAAAGTGCTCAAGAGCACCGTGACGGCCGAAGCCGGCAAGTCATACCACGTCGTGGCCGTATATGACAAGAAGGCCCAGAAGACCCGCATCTTCGTCAACGGTTCTCCCGCCGGCGAAATGGATGCCAAAGGCGACTTCGATTTCCCATCTAATGAAGCAGCCCACTGGTTTGCCATCGGTGGCGATGCCCACACCAGCAGCAATTGCCAATATGCCCTCGAAGGTGAGATTTCCGTAGCCCGCATGTACACCAGTGCGCTCAGCCGCGACGAAGCTTACCTCCTCTACGAAGATGCCACTGGCGCCAACTACCACCCGTCGGCCGACGCCAAGAAGCCGACGGCCGACCTCTTCAACCTTGAATTTGGCGACAACGGCAACGTTTCCGACGTCTCCAGCCGCCACATCAGCGTGAAGACTGGCACCGAAGCGCCCAAAACTTCGCTCAACGAAACCTACAACCGCACACAGGCCACTTTTGCCGGCAGCAGACAGAGTTTCTACCGCGTGGACTATGCCAACGACGAAACCATGCAAAAAGCCTTCAACAATGGTTTCAGTTTCGAAGTGCTCTACAAGCCGACCAACACGAACAATGTCTGCCCCATGAGCGCCCAGGAAAGCGGTGGCTGCGGCATCGAGCAGGCTTCAGGCGGTCTCATCCAGTTCTATTGCCACATCGGCGGAAGCTACAAGGTGCTCAGGAGCAACGTAAAGGCCAAAGCTAACCACTACTACCATGTGGTGGCCGTCTACGACAAGGATAAGGCCCAAACACGCATCTATATCGATGGCGAACCTGCCGGAGAAATGGCCGCAGAAGGCAGCTACGATTTCCCTCCCAAAAAGGAAGCCTGGTGGATTGCCGTCGGCGGTGATGCCCACACGAGCGAAAACGCCCAATACAACCTCTCTGGCGATGTGGTCATCGCCCGCATGTACGGAAAAGCGCTCAATCGAGACGAAGCCTTCCTGCTCTTCAAGGATGTAGTCAAGAAATAACCACAGTTTTCTTCATAACATTGTCATCCCTACCCGTGTATTACCATGCGGGTGGGGATTTTTCAATATTACTTACAATGCGAAACCACCCACCCCTGCCACAAGCAGCCCCGCGCAACCAATAATATTCGTTAAACCCTAATTATTTGGGGCGTTAAACAATACAAATGTTGTAATTTTGTACGAATTTAAGGTGTATTCTGCCCTTTTGAAGCCTGCCCTTTCTCGCGAACGCAGAGAAGGAGGGGAACGGAAGGAAGGAAGCGCCACATAATCAACAACATGGCAAAGAATATTAGGAAACGCAGCGGACTGCTCGGCACCATCTCCGCCTGCATCAGTTTGACAATGGTGCTCATTTTGCTCGGCACCGTCGTGATGTTTGTCACGATGGCAAGAAATTTCAGTCAGTCGGTGCGTGAGAATTTCACGGTGGAAGTGTTGCTCGACGACAGTATCTCCAACCAAGAACTGGCCCAGCTGAAAGCGGAACTTCAGCGCATGCCCTATACCAAGCAGGTGAATTACATCTCTAAGGAGCAGGGCACGAAAGAAATGATGGCCGACCTTGGCAGCTCGCCCGAAGAGATGCTCGGCGCAAGTCCGATTCCGGCAGAATATGAGGTATTCCTCAAAGCCGACTACACCAACCCCGACAGCCTCGCCCGCTTCATGCCAGCATTGGAGAAAAAGAAATGCGTGAAGGAAGTGGTCTATCCCGTTGACCTAATGAACACGATGACCAACACCATCCGCGTGACGTCGACCGCCCTACTTATCGTGGCCGGCCTCTTCATCTTCGTGTCGTTTGTGCTCATCAGCAATACGATGGGACTGCTCATCCACACACGGCGCTTCTCCATCCGCACCATGAAACTCGTGGGGGCTAAATGGAGTTTCATCCGCCGTCCGTTCATGCTGCGCGGCCTGCGCATCGCCATTGTTTCGGCCCTCGTGGCGGGAGGCGCCCTGATGGGAGCCATGCAAATGTTGGTGCAGTTTAACGACAACAGCCAGTTTGAAATCGTCACCCCGACAGTGATGTGGCTCACGCTGGGCAGCGTGGGAGCCGCCTCACTCCTGCTCACGCTTTTCTGCACGTTCGTATCGGTCAACCGCCACTTGCGCATGTCCGACGACAAACTTTTCACCAAATAAAATAGGCTTATTAGTAATGGTGAAAGAATAAGCGGCTTATATACACCCCGCCCATTATCCACTGCAAACAAATATCTATCAACAATATGAACAACAAGAAAGTATTTGCTTTCGGCCGCACCAATTTCATCCTCCTCACCATCGGTATGGCCATTGTGATTCTCGGCTTCATCCTGATGTCGGGAAACGGTTCGGACGAAACGCAGTTCGACCCCTCCATTTTTGATGCCCGCCGCATCAAGGTAGCACCCATCGTCTGCCTCTTCGGCTATCTGTTCATGATCTTTGCCATCGTGTTCAAGCCCAAGAATAAGCAGATTGAAAACAACGAGACGAAAGAAGCATAATCACCCCTAAGGAAGGACCACGACACACGAAAGAATGTGTGTGTCGCTACCCTTACTTTATACTCAGAACAAAAAATGGATACACTTGAAGCCCTTGTCCTCGGACTCATCCAGGGTCTCACGGAATATCTTCCCGTGAGCAGTAGCGGCCACCTCGCCATCGGCTCGGCCATCTTTGACGTTGATCCCGACAAAAACATGATGTTCACCGTGCTTGTTCACGTTGCCACCGTGTTGAGCACCCTCGTTGTGCTCGGCGGCCAAATTTGGAAAATCCTCAAAGGCATGTTCTCTGCCCCCGCAGGCGGCCAAGGCCTGGCTTATTTCAATGAAGACCAGCGCTACGTGCTCAACATCGTCGTTTCGATGATTCCCATCGGCATCGTTGGTCTCTTCTTTAAAAAGCAGGTGGAAGCCATCTTCGGCAACGGTCTGCTCATCGTTGGCTGCTGTCTGCTCCTGACGGCGGCCCTGCTGACTTTCTCCTATTATGCACGTCCACGCCAAAAGGAAACCATCTCGCTGCGCGACGCCTTCATCATCGGTATCTCGCAAGCATTTGCCGTGTTGCCTGGCCTGAGCCGCTCTGGCAGCACCATCGCCACTGGTCTGATTCTCGGCAACAAGAAAAGCAGCATGGCGCAATTTTCTTTCCTCATGGTCATCCCGCCCATCCTCGGCGAAGCCCTTCTCGACCTCAAAGAAGCACTTGAAAAGGGTGTAAGCGAAGCTTTCAACGGTCTCTCCGTGAGCGCCATGATTGTCGGTTTCCTCGCCGCCTTCATCTCTGGCATGGCAGCCTGCAAATGGATGATCAACATCGTGAGCAAAGGTAAGCTCATTTATTTCGCCTACTATTGTGTCATCGCAGGTGTCCTCACCATTGTTCTCCCACTCATCTTAGGCAAATGAATTTCTTAACCGGACAAACTCTGCCCTTCGACAAGCCGCTCAACATGACGTCGTTTCAGCTCGTGGCGAAAGTGCGTTGGCTGATTTCGCAGGCTATGGGCGGCAAGAAAATAAAAGTGGGACACGCTGGCACGCTCGACCCTCTGGCCACTGGTGTGCTCATTCTCTGCACAGGACGCGCCACGAAGCGTATCGAAACGCTGCAGAGCGGCGTGAAGGAATATATCGCCACATTGCGTCTGGGCGCCACAACGCCCAGTTTCGACCTCGAGCACGAGATTGACCAGACTTACCCCACGGAACACATCACACGTGAGGACGTGGAACGCGCACTCAGCTCTTTCGTGGGCGAAATCATGCAGGTGCCACCTGTGTTCTCGGCCTGCAAAGTGGAAGGCAAACGCGCCTACGATCTGGCTCGCATGGGACAGAAAGCAGAAGAGGTGCAGCTTAAAGCCAAACCGCTGCGCATTGACGAAATCGAACTCCTCGAAGCTGACCTCGGGGGAGAGGCACCCAGCATCACCATCCGCGTGGTATGTTCAAAAGGCACCTACATCCGTGCCTTGGCACGCGACATCGGCGAAGCCCTCAACAGCGGTGCACACCTCACGGCGCTCAGAAGAACACGCGTGGGTGAATACGGCGAAAAGGACTGCTTCACGCTGGAATCGTTTGAGGAATGGTTGGCTCAGCAGGACGTGGAAACGGAACTGCCTGAAAACTTAGCCCCCAAGGAAAACGCATAACCTTCTGGCCGGAAAGGAGCAAATCACTATCAGAGACTATAAAAACAATACAACGATATGAAGTTATCCCAATTTAAGTTTAAACTTCCACAGGATAAAATTGCACAATATCCTGCGCCGCACCGCGACGAGTGCCGTATGATGGTGCTTCACCGCAAAACGGGTGAAATTGAACACAGAATGTTTAAGGACCTGCTCACCTATTTCGATGAGAACGACCTTTTCGTCTTCAATGACACCAAGGTGTTTCCTGCCCGCCTCTACGGCAACAAGGAAAAAACTGGCGCCTGCATCGAAGTGTTCCTGTTGCGCGAACTCAACCAGGAATTGCGCCTCTGGGACGTGCTGGTTGACCCTGCGCGCAAAATCCGTATCGGAAACAAACTTTATTTTGGAGAAGACAATTCCATCGTGGCCGAGGTGATTGACAACACCACTAGCCGCGGACGCACGCTGCGCTTCCTCTACGACGGCGACCACGACGAATTTAAAAAACAGCTCTATGCCCTCGGCGAAGCGCCTATCCCTCGTTTTATTGGACGTCCGTCGGAGCCTGAAGACCTCGAGCGCTTCCAGTGTATCTTCGCCAAAAACGAAGGTGCGGTCACTGCGCCAGCAACGGGTCTGCACTTCTCACGCGAACTCATGAAGCGCATGGAAATCAAGGGCATCAACTTTGCCTATATCACGCTCCACTGCGGCATGGGATGCTTCCGCGAAACTGACGTGGAAGACCTCACGAAACACAAGATGGACTCTGAGCAGATGTTTGTGGAACAGGAATGCTGCGACATCGTCAACAAGACGAAGGAGGAGGAACACAAGGTGGTGGCTGTTGGCACAACCGTACAACGCGCCCTGGAAGCCTGCGTGGGAACGAATGCACGCATCAAGGCTTTCGAAGGATGGACCAACAAGTTTATCTTCCCGCCCTACAACTTCACCGTGGCAGATGCCATGCTGTCGAACTTCCACCTCCCCTACTCTACCATGCTGATGCTCACTGCCGCTTTTGGCGACTATGACTACACCATGCACGCCTATAACGTAGCGCTCAAGGAAGACTATAAGTTTGGACCTTACGGCGACGTGATGCTCATCATCGACTAATCTCAGACAATCCGCGGCATGAAACTATACATCGGATTTGGAGCCAATATCGGCCAACGCGCAGCCACCATCTATGAGGCCATACGCCAGCTCGGAGAACGCATCGGACCGGTGAAGGCCTGTTCTTCGCTCTACGAGACAGCGCCGGTGGGCTTTTCTTCGCCCAACCGCTTTCTCAATGCGGTGGCTGAATTCGACACGACGCTCTCCCCAGAACAGCTCCTGCTGGTGACGCAAGACATCGAGAAGAAACTGGGACGAAGACGCAAGAGCATCAATGGGGTCTATTGCGACCGCACTATTGACATCGACTTGCTATGGCTGGAAAATACGGCCGTGTGTACGCCTGAAATCACATTGCCACATCCGCGCATGACGGAGCGACGTTTCGTGTTGGAACCGCTGCATGAAATTGCCCCCGAACTGGTTCTGGCGAAGGGCGGCCCAACGGTTAGCGAACTGCTGAAGAATCTCAGCGCCCTGCGCATCAGATCGGTGGGCAACTCGCCAGAAGAATGTGAAGAGGCTGCCACGGCGCTCAACCGCCTCATGCCTTCGCTCACAGAGGATTACACGACACTCAAAGCGGCCGACGTGGCACGTATGCTCTCCACTGGACTCACACGTATCTATCTTGGACGCGACGAGTCGGGGAAGGTGCAGGCTGGCGCCACCCTCGTTCTTTGCTGCTCGCCAACGGGATGCAAAGCATGGATTGAAGATGTGGCCGTGATGCCCGATTGCCGCCGACGCGGCTACGGACGCGCCATCATCCGCTTCCTCATTGCTGAAAGCCAACGCCTCGGCGCGAAATCGCTCAATCTCACGTCGCAGCCCAAACGCGAAGCGGCCAACGCGCTCTACCGCAGCGAAGGCTTCGTGCTGAGGGAAACGAACGTCTATAGATGGCAAGAAAAATAACCTTACAACGGGGAAGTGGAGCACGACTCTGCTTCCCCGTTGATTGATTTTCATATCCCGCTTTTTTACTGGGGTGAAACCATACCAAACTATTAGCACTGGGTGGAATTTTTAGAACCACCCTAATACCATTACTCAACCAACTATCAGCCAATGGGCTTATTTATCAGAAAACCATTCAGCCTGCTTCAAGCAGAAGCCAGCGCCAGCGGACAGGGCACACTTCGCCGCGTGCTCGGCCCCATCGGCCTCGTGGCCTTCGGAGTCGGTGTCATCATCGGCGCCGGACTTTTCTCCATCACCGGAACTGTAGCGGCAAGCTACACGGGTCCAGCCATCACGCTTTCGTTCGTCATCGCCGCCATCGGATGCGCCTTTGCGGGACTCTGCTATGCCGAATTTGCCTCGATGATTCCCGTGGCAGGAAGTGCCTACACTTATTCCTACGCCACGATGGGCGAGCTCATCGCCTGGATTATCGGATGGGACCTCGTGTTGGAATACACCGTGGCGGCCATCACGGTGAGTATCTCGTGGAGCCAATATTTCACGCATTTCCTCTCCTCCGTCGGCATCAACCTGCCGCATGAACTGACAGCGTGTCCGTGGGACGGCGGTATCGTCAACCTCCCGGCTGCCGCCATCGTGGTGATTATGAGTCTCTTCCTCATCCGCGGCACGCGCGAGAGTTCGTTGCTCAACAACATCATCGTGTTCTTGAAAGTGGCGGTCATCGTGGTGTTTGTGGTGATCGGCTGGCAATACATCAACAGCGACAACTATAGTCCTTATCTCCCGCAAAACACTGGCACACTGGGCGAATTTGGCTGGAGCGGCGTGTTCCGCGGTGCCGCCATCGTGTTTTTCGCTTTCCTCGGCTTCGATGCCGTCAGCACCGCCGCACAAGAGACGCGCAATCCGAAGCGAAACATGCCGCTCGGCATTCTTCTCTCCCTGCTCATCTGCACTGTGCTCTACATGGGCTTCGGCCACGTCATGACTGGCGTGGCACACTATACTGACTTCGCCGGACAAGAGGGCATAGCCCCTGTGGCCATCGCCATCGACCACATGGGAACAGCAGGCGCCGATGGCACCATCATTCCAGCTTATCCCTGGCTCAACAAAGCTGTGGTGCTGGCCATCCTCGTCGGCTATTGTTCCGTGATTCTCGTATTGCTCATGGCGCAAAGCCGCGTGTTTATGTCCATGAGCCACGACGGACTCCTGCCGCCCGTCTTCTCGAAGATACACCGCCGCTTTCGAACGCCGGCCGTCAACAACCTCATCTGCATGACTGCCGTGGCCTCCCTCGCCGCCTTCGTCCCTGCTGGCATGGCTGGCGAAATGACGAGCATCGGCACGCTCCTGGCGTTTACGCTAGTATGTGCCGGCGTACTGATCGTGCGGAAGACCATGCCCCACGTGCCACGCACTTTCCGCATGCCTTTTGTGCCCTTCGTGCCTGTGGCTGGCATCATCACATGTCTCTGTCTCATGATATTCCTGCCTGCCGACACTTGGATACGTCTCGTGCTCTGGATGCTCATCGGCCTTGACATCTACAGTCATTACGGCATACGCCACAGCCATCTGGAACCGACAGGCGAAAACGGCACGGCACGCCGCGGCGTCACGGTGCTCAACGCTCTCGGACTGGCGCTTTCCGTGCTCTGTGTCATCACGGGATTCTGGCATCAGCAAACGGCAGGATGGGCCACCGACAAGACGATGCTCGTCTTGGCCATCCTCATCGGCTTCGCCCATTTCATCTACTTCATCCTGCGACTCTGGCACCACGCCAGCCCGCGCGGATAATTTTTTCATAATTACTTACTCAAAGAGCCGACAAACGCCTGTGTTTGCCGGCTCTTTTTGGGTTTGCTACAGAAATTTCTGCCAAGATGTCTGAGATACGAAGATTAAATCGTAAATTTGAAGATGGTGCGGATTTCTGAAAAGGATTTCTGACGCCTACTCCTCCCCTACAAACCACACACAAGACAACAACACAAACTATAACCAATGAAACACGTTCTCCTTTCTCTCTTCTGCCTCGCCCTCTGCCTTCCCATGACTGGACGCGACAGAATTAAGGTAGCCTGCGTTGGCAACAGTGTCACCTATGGCTACGGACTTAAAGACCGGGCACACGATGCCTATCCGGTGCGCCTGCAAGCCATGCTCGGCGACAAATATGAAGTGCGCAACTTCGGACACAGCGGTGCCACGCTCCTCACTCAGGGACACAACCCCTACGTGAAACTGCCGGAATTTCGCGCCGCGCTCGACTTTAAGGCCGACCTCGTTGTGATACACCTCGGCCTCAACGACACCGACCCGAGAAACTGGCCGCACCACGCCGATGAGTTCATCCCCAACTACCGTGCCCTCATCGATTCCTTCCGCGTGGCCAACCCGAAGGCGAAAATATGGATTTGCCTCATGACGCCTATCTTCCACGACCATCCACGCTTCGACAGCGGCACGCGACTCTGGCACGGACTCATTCAGCAACGTATCCGCCAGATTGCCGCCACGGACAACGTGGGGCTTATTGACCTTTATACGCCGCTCCACAGCCATCCCGACCTCTTCCCCGATGCCCTGCACCCCAATCCAGAAGGGGCGCTGATTTTGGCGAAGACGGTGTTTGGCGGACTGACGGGCAACTATGGCGGTCTTCAGTTGCCGGCCACTTACGGAAACAGCATGGTGCTGCAACGCCAGCGCCCCATCCGCATTCAAGGCACAGCCAACGCTGGCGAGAAAGTGAGTGTGAATTTCCACGGACGCAAGGCAGATGCCGTCACCGACAACTTCGGCCAGTGGAGCGTTTCCTTCCCCGCTGAAGAAGCTGGCGGCCCCTACAAACTGCAAGTGAAGGCCCGCAGCGGAGAAAAAACGCTGAGCGACATATGGGTGGGCGAAGTGTGGCTTTGCTCCGGACAGTCGAACATGGAACTGAAACTATCGCAAGTGCTGACTGGCAAGGAAGACATCGCCGCTGCCGACACCTGCTCGCGCCTGCATTTCTATGACATGCCCTCCATCGTGCCCACCTACGCTATGGTGTGGGATTCGGCACGCCTCGATTCCATCAACCATCTGCAATATGTGCTCCCTGGCAACTGGCAACGCGCCAACTCCAAAGCCGCAGCCCATTTCTCGGCCATTGCCTTCAACTTCGGACGCATGCTTGCCGACAGTCTGGGCTGCCACGTCGGACTGATTTCCAACGCAGTGGGCGGTTCTTGCACGGAAAACTGGATTGACCGCGCAACGCTCGAAAAGGAATTTCCGGCCATTCTCCGCAACTGGAAACACAACGATTTCATCATGCGCTGGGCCCGCGAACGCGCCGCCTATAACACGCAGAAGGCCACTTCGCAACGCCAACGCCACCCCTACGAACCGGCCTATCTCTTCGAGAGCGCCATCCAGCCGCTTAAGGGCTACGACGTGCGCGGTGTGCTTTGGTATCAAGGGGAATCCAATGCCGACAATATCGAAGTCCACGAACGCCTATTCCCAATGCTTGAGCGCAGTTGGCGTGCTTTCTTCAACCAACCCAATCTGCCCTTCCATTTCGTGCAGCTCTCTTCCATCGGCACGCGCCCATCCTGGCCGCATTTCCGCGACAGCCAGCGCCGCATGGCGGAAACGCTCCCCAACACCTATATGGCTGTATGCTCCGACCTCGGCGACTCGCTCGACGTTCATCCTCGCCACAAGCGCGAAGTGGGCGAACGCCTTGCCTTCTCTGTGCTCAATCGCACTTACGGCCATAAAGTGATGCCCAACGGTCCGCGCTATCAGTCGATGAAGATTGACGGCGATGCCATCGTTCTCCGTTTTGCCGATGCCAACGGTATGCACGCTGCACAGGGAACGCGCCTCATCGGTTTTGAAGTGGCTGGTGCCGATGGCATCTATCATCCTGCCGAAGCCACCATCAAGAACAACACCGTCATCGTGCGCAGCAAAGAAGTGAAACAACCCGCTGCGGCCCGCTATGGCTGGCAGCCCTTCACCCGCGCCAATCTCGTCAACGCTGCTGGTCTGCCGGCCTCAACGTTCCGAACGGCAGCGTGGTAAGTAAAAAATTATGACATAACGTACCAAACAAAACAGAGGGGATTTCAGTTTTTTCCTTACGGCTACCGTAAAAACACCACTGAAATCCCCTTTTCACCTTCACTGACCATGTCCTTTACCGATAACTCCCGCAGATGCCTGCGATGGATGCGACGCTTTCGCCACCGCCGTGGCTATAACATCCATTCGCCCTTTGCCTTCAATCTGGTGACGGGCGTCATCTACGAGCGTGGAGCCTATTACGCCTACGACGACCTGAGAAACCTACGGAAGACCGTCCCTTCAAAACTGCGCGAGCGCGACGACCGCCTGCTTCTCCGCCTCATCAACGCATCGATGGCCAAAGAAGCCCTTGTGATCGGCGATGGCCTGCAAATGCAAACAGCCTATCTCCGCGCCGGACGTCCCTCCTGCCTCTTCCGCGAAATTACCACTTCCGACCTCCGTACTTCGCAAGGCAATGCCCTAAAGATACATCCCGTCAAAGTTGACTTCCTTTATCTCGACGCTCCTTTGGAACTCTGGCCTTCGGCATGGAAAGCGGTGCTGTCTAAACGCGGAGAGAAAGCTTTCTTCGTGGTGCGCGGCATCCACCGCTCCAAAAATGACTTCGCTGCCTGGCAACGCCTCACGGAAGACGCTGCCGTGCGCGTCACCTTTGACCTTCACGACTTCGGCATCGCCTGTTTCGAAGCCCGCTTCAACAAAGAGAACCATCTCATCAACTATTTTTAGTAAGTAGGTGGTCAATTGTCTACCATTAACTTAGGTCTTCCCACATCTATATTTCCTCAAAGCCACAAACACATGAATGCACTCGTCAAGACACAAACCATAGCCCTCAATGGTCTGACGGCTTTGCCCGTGAGCATTGAAGTCAACACATACAATGGCGATACCTCCATCATGGTCGGACTCCCCGACAACGCCGTGCGCGAGAGCCGAACGCGCGTGATAAACGCCATCTTCAATTCCAAACTCAGGCTAAGCTCCAGCGCGTTTGTGGCAAATTTCGCACCGGCCGACGTGCGCAAGGAAGGAACGGGCTATGACCTCCCGCTGGCGGTCGGCATTCTGGCCAGCAACCAATACATCACCTCCACCCTGCTCGACAAATGCTGCCTCGTTGGCGAATTGGGCCTCGACGGTTCGCTGCGCCCCATTCGCGGTGCCCTCCCCATCGCCATCAAAGCCCGCGAGATGGGCTACGATTTTCTGGTCGTGCCACAGCAAAACGTACACGAGGCAGCGGTGGTCAACCGCATAAAAGTCTATGGTGCCAACCATCTGCTGGAGGTGGTTGACCTGCTGAACGGACACCCCACAATCCAACCAGTGGAATATGACACGCGTGCCGAATTTTACGCTGCCCAAAGCCAGTCGCCCTACGATTTTGCCGACGTGAAGGGACAGGAGCAGGTGAAACGTGCCTGTGAGGTGGCGGCTGCAGGCGGCCACAACCTGATTCTCGTGGGAAGTCCGGGATGTGGCAAGAGCATGATGGCGAAGCGCATTCCCTCAATTCTGCCACAGCTCACACTGGCGGAAAGCCTCGAAACGACGCAGATTCACTCCATTGCCGGAAAAATTGACGGCAACACGTCGCTCATCTCGCAGCGTCCCTTCCGCAGTCCCCACCACACCATCTCCGACGTGGCACTCATCGGCGGCGGTGCCAACCTGCAACCGGGCGAAATATCACTGGCACACAACGGCGTACTCTTTCTTGACGAACTTCCAGAATTCAACCGCTCTGCCCTCGAAACGTTGCGCGGACCGCTTGAAGACCGCGAAATCACCATCTCACGCGCCAAATACACCGCCACGCTCCCCTGCTCTTTCATGCTCGTGGCTTCAATGAACCCTTGTCCCTGTGGCTACTATAATCATCCCCATCACGAATGTGTCTGCTCGCCAGGACAAATCCACCGTTATCTCAACAAAATCTCTGGTCCGTTGCTCGACCGCATTGACATTCAGGTGGAAGTGATGCCTGTGGCCGTTGAAGAACTGGCCACGGCGCCGCGCGGCGAAACGAGTGAGACCATCCGTCAGCGCGTCATCAAAGCGCGTGACATACAGACCGAACGTTTCCGAAATATTCCAGGCATCCACTGCAACGCACAAATGACTGCTTCGCAACTCGAAACCTTCGCCACGCCCGATGCCGAAGGCGCCCGCCGTCTGGCCTTCGCCATGAAGTCGCTCAATCTCTCCGCCCGTGCCTACGGCCGCATCCTGAAAGTGGCCCGCACCATCGCCGACCTCGACGCCAGCGAAACAATTCTTCCGCAACACATCGCTGAAGCCATCGGATACAGAAATCTTGACCGCAGCGACTGGGCGGAGCGGTGAGTTGAAGGTAAAAATTAACCTAAATTACAACAAAAAGGGATGCTACAAAGAAGTTCCATCTCAAAGAGAAATATTTCAAAGATGTGCTACCTACCAACAAGACGGAAGAGCAAAAACTTCGCTATGTAGGCAGACTACTAGTAGAATTAAATGAAGAAAAACAGATAGGCAGAATAGGGTTGAAGTGGATATTGAGAGACTACAATCGGTCGGTTTAACATAATCCGACCGAAAATCCACAATCCGACCGAAAATCCGACCATTTGACGATGTTCCGACCGAAAACAGCCCAATAGGACGGTATGTCTGACACAGATATTCAATACAATTGCTGTCCAGTAGAACTTCTAAAGTTTAAAATATTTCTCAGCCATTTTGGTCAGCTCGCCATTTGAAATATTCGCAACGCCAGTCTGCTTAATATACGAAAATTCTTCTTTGTTCTTACCAATTACAAATCTGCGCTCCACGTCGTCAATATCAGCATACAGGTGGTAGTTGCCTTTATATGTTTCTTCAATACGAACGTTCTTGACTATATGGCCATTGATTACAATAGCAGACGAAGACGGCTGGCTTTCCCATTCTCCCCAATCCCTTAAATGCTTAATGATTGTGGTTTCCACTCTGCCAATCCATTCTTCTTCAACCCCATATTTCAATGCCACTTGACGGAATTTCTTTAGCGAAGCAACAACATCGCGAATAACAGCTTCAGGCCGACGAATGCCGTTGTCACGGGCAAAAGCAATTGCGTCTTCGCGAGTGATGCCACGGAGTTTAGCACGTATGAACATGCAATGTTCCTCATTAGGCAGACAGCCACCTCTGTCTATGATATAAGTCATGTCATAGGCAGGAGCCAAGCGCCACGAACCATCTTCATTCATTATAAATGAGAAATTCTTGTTGTGGTCATCCGTGTTGTTTGCCAGAACATTGAAAACCATTCTGCGGAACACCTCTTGGCTGTCGGCCTCTGGAAGATGAAGCTTACGACAAACCGCAATCAATTGTTCATAACTTTCAGCGTCAGGATAAATCGCGGCCAATGTCTGAGTATGCACTTTCTTTGTTCCGTTGCGGTCAAATCGCTTTGTCATGAAGTGCCTGTTGTTTTCAACGGCATACAGTTCCGATAGCATCATGTTGATTCCCGCAGTTGTGACCAACTCGTAATATGTCATTTCCAATTCCGATGAGCAATATTCCGAATTGCCGAATTTCAGCAGGTAATAATCAAAATCTTCCAAGCCAGAAATCTGTCCGCTACGTATCTCACCCGTTTTTCGGTTAATGGCTATAATAGCCTTTGGTTGCCGGCCACCGGCTGAAGTACCAACCGTCAATAATGATTGCATCGTTATCGACTCTTCTGGCAATATACGGGCATTTTCTCTTTCCACAAAGATGCGCTCTGCCAAATCCGCCAACGATTTCATATCTATCTTTTCTGTTTTTCGCTCATGGCTCACTTCCGGAAGAAATTCCAGGGCACCCATACCTCGCCTGCCAATAAACGACAGTTTGTCAAGAGGATTGATGTCCGCACCCGAAAGGTGATTTTGCTGACGCCAAAGGTCAAACAACTGATTGCCCCAAGCATCTGGTAATGAATCGGCAACAAAGGCAGGAAGTCTTTGGAATATCTTTTCACTTTCGCCCCAAACAGGCGCAAGCGCTCTTACCCCTGTAACAGGGGCAGATAATGGCGATATGTTCAGCCCTTTTTTAACGAACTCTGGGTTGTACGTAAAATATGATAGTCTGCGACGCTCGTCCCACACCAACCTGCCTATTTCTTCATCCCAGAGTATGACTCTTAGCAACTTTATCATATATATTCATGGGTTATTTAGAGTGGCGAATGCGTTGTGCTTTCTTTTCGTCCTTACGCACCAGATAGGGTGATTCTGGCAATTCGGGAAGCACTTCATCCAGTGCATCAATCTGGCCCACAACTTTCAGCAAGAGAATGAATGTAGACAATGATACATTGCCAGCTGTTCCGTTCTCGAATTTATGTATTGTCGTCAGACCTACACCCGACTGTTCGGCAACTTCTCTTTGAGTGAGGTTGCAGCGCATCCTATACTCCTTGAAGCGCGTTCCAAGCAAGCGCACAAGTTCTGGTGTTGAATATTCATAAAAGTCTGCCATTTGCACACATTTTTATTATCATTATAATGATATTTACGGCTTATTCTTCCATATAACATTCAATATAATGAAGTTTATACTTGCAAAGCTATATACAAATATTTAAACCACAAAATAAAATTTCCACAAAAACTTTTTTAGACAGCCTTTTCCCACAACAAAAAACATGGAGACCAAACGCTCAGGGCTGTTTGGTCTCCATGTTTATATTTTAGGCGTACTGAAAGGGATTTCAAGAACGCCATTACATATCATTTAGCGAATCACCTTTTCTCCGTTTCCGTTGATGTAAACGCCATGCTGCACGGGCTGGTGCAACTGTCTTCCCTGAAGGTCGTAATAGACGTTGGAAGGAGCGGCAGAGGAAGTGTTGACATTGTTGATGGACGTTGAGATGTTGAGTTTCTCAAATGTCCAGATGCTGGCACCCCATGCAATGGGCTTGAGGATGACGTTGTTGGCCCAGCTGCTGGCATTGACATACCAACTGTAAGCACCAGAGGCTGAAATGATGCGGATGCCCGTCTTACCCTCGTCACAAGTGTGCTGATCGAGCTTCCATGAATATTCCTTGCCCAAGAGGATGTTCTTGGTCTCGGCATCAGAAGCTGGATAGGCTGGTTTGTCACCCACCTTGCTGAAGATGCTCACCGTGCCATCGGCATTCTTGCGGATGCGCCATTGATAGGCATCGGTGTTGTTGCTCATCGTGCGAGGCTGCACCGTGTTGGAAGTGGAAGCCATAGCCAGATAGTTGGTGAAGTAGGCGTTACGCAGGTTATAGTAGTAACCTTCATCCAGCGCGTCGAGCACAGAGGTGCGTGGCATGGCCACAAACTGTGCGTAGAGCGCGAGGAATTTGTCGTATTCGCTGCGCGAAACAGCGCCCTTACGAATCAGCGCCTTGGCTGGCGCGATGATTTCATCGCTGAGCAAGCTGAGGGCCGCTTCTGTCGGTTCGCCCATCTCGCCCGGTTTTGCGTTGTGCAAAACGGTTTCACATTTCTCAACGAGGTGCTTAAGCATGAAGGTGAAGTCTTTCACCTCAACAATGCGCCATGTACCCTGATAGCAGAGTGCAGCGTCAGTGCCGCTCTTGGCATAGCCTGTGCAGTCGGCCGTGAGGTATTTGCCGCCAGAGGAAATGTTGAGCACGGCAGGAATGTAAGTGTACTGTCCGCTGGCTTTAGTGGCGAGCGCAATTCTCATCACACTGCCGTTTGCCGTCAGCGTCATGTTTTCGGCATTGCCCGCCGGCATGGTCAAAGCCTTACCCGTGATGACGTTCTTCACCTTATAGCCACCCGTCACGGCTTCAAACTGCCAGATTTCTTCTGGTTCATATTGCTTCGTATAGTGGAAGCGCACGTTGTTGTCACTGGCATAAAGCGAAGAACCTTCATATTTTGCCTTGTAGTAAGTGGAAGCAGAGAGAATCTGATAATATTTTCCCTCTTCCGGCATCGTGATGTCAGCCTTCTTATATTGGCCGACAGACGCTGTCAGGGCAGCGAGTTTGTCGGCATTCTCCATGTCGCCCTTCAAATCGCTGAGTGCCTCCGTCATTGCCGTTTTCTTGTCGGCGGCAGGCAGACCAACGTAATCGCCAGCGGCAGCGATGATTTCCTCAGCCTCTTCAACGGCCTTTTGCGCCGCCGTCTGTTCGGGCTTCTCGAAATAATGAGTGGCATACGTCACGCCCATTTCGTCGAGCACGCTGCGCTGCGTCTGGAGGCGCATATAGAAGCCCACCCAGTTTTTCTTGGCAGCCGGCAGCCATCCCGTTTCAGAGAGCGCCAAGAGGCGCGGGAAGAGCTGGTATTCGAGTTCCACACTGTCGTTGCACGTTTCAGTCCACATATTTCCCTGAACGCCCAAACAAAAGTCTTCACGTCCTGAGAGCGAAGCCACGGGGTTGACATTGTAGACGGTTTCCACGCTGTTGACCCAGTTGTCGCCCCATCCGCCTTGGTATTTCTCGTTGATGTCTCTCTGCGCCATCGGCACCTGCATCATGTCGAGATAGAGCGACTGGTAAGGCACCACGATGCTCTTGAAACCCTTGTCGGCAGCCTTGGAACTCATGTTGATGTTGTTCCAGGCCATGATGACGGGTTTCACCTTGTTGTCGGCATTCCAGTGTGAGAGGAGTTCATCCCAAACCACGATGTCCTTGCCGTATTTTTCCTTCAGATAAAGACCCAGTTCTTCAACGAGCCACGACTGGAGTTCGTTGACGCCCGAGAGACCCTTTTCTTTCACGCGGCGGAGGCAGTCGGCATTGTTGGCCCACTGGTTTGTCGGACACTCGTCGCCGCCGAGGTGAATATACTGATAAGGGAACACCTCTGCCACGTGGCCGAGCACACATTTGAGGAAGTCAACCACTTCGTCCTTGCCGATGTTGAGCACGTCTTTCGAAATACCGCCGTCGATGCGGACGCTATAAGACTTCGAAGGATCGCAGCTCAGTTCTGGATAAGCAGCCACGGCAGCCACCATGTGTCCCGGGAGGTCGATTTCAGGAATGATTTCAATGTTGCGGTCCTTGGCATAGGCCACGATTTCGCGCAAGTCGTTGAGCGAATACCACATGCCGCGACCATATTCCGTGTCGTCGAAGAATTTCGAAGCGCCACCAGCATTGGAGAATGAACCGGCACGCACGCTTCCCACCTCCGTCAAACGCGGATATTCAGGGATTTCAATGCGCCATCCCTGGTCGTCGGTGAGGTGCCAGTGAAAACGGTTCATCTTGTAAGAAGCCATCACGTCGAGCACGCGCATCACTTCTGTCTTAGAGAAGAAGTGGCGGGCCACATCGAGCATGAAACCGCGGTGGCCGAGGTTGGGTTTGTCAACGATTTCCACGTAAGGCAACGTCCATCCGTCGTTTTTCTGCAACGTCTTGCCATAGATGGCCGCAGGCAGCAACTGCTTGAGAGTTTGCAGACCATAGAAGAAACCAGTGCTGTCGGCCGAAGCGATTTCCACGCCAGAGGCGTTGATGTTCAGTCGGTAAGCCTCGTGTTCGAGCGTCTTGTCGGCCACCATAGAGATGGCGCAGGCTGCAGAAGCGGGGTTCACCTGAAGGTCGATGCCCAGCGTGCGCTTGGCCTGACTGACAAATTCGCTGGCATAGCGCAGAGGAGCGTCGCCCGTTGCCACGATACCATCGATTTTCGAGAGGCTCAAAGAGCCGTCGCCCTTAGTCACACTGGCAGGATAAGGCACCAAAGAGAGCATTTTGCCCATCTTTTCAAAATCCTCCTCACTCACGAAGGTGAGCGGCTGGTTGGCATCAGAGCGGTCGTTCCAGAGTCCGAGTTTTTTACCCGTTCCAGCACCACCCCACTGGTTCATATACACGCCCAGATTAGCCTTCGGCGAAATCACGAAATCGCCAGAATAGTTGGCATTAGTCGTGGTCTGCCAAACGAAATATTTGTTGGCGTTAGGCGTTTTTCCGGCCTTGAACATACCTTCCTGCTTAGTCGTAGTGGTATAGAGCGTGAGGCCCGAACGGCTTGTGAGGGTATAGCCCGTCGTTGCCGACCCTTCGATTTTCCAAAATTGTGCGTCACGTCCCATCGGAATGCCCGTAAGCACTTCTTCGCCGTCGCCCTGCGCCGTGAGCACACCTTTCCCGTTCGACATCTGAACGAGATACCATGTCACGTCTTCGCCGACGCTCACCTTCGGCTTTTCTGCCGCCCACAGTTGCGAAATAGCAAGCAGGCAGAAGAAGCATAGCAGTAATGTTTTCTTCATATAGATAAATTTTAAAATATTGATTGTATTACACTTGCAAATATACTTTTAATAATTCAGACAACGAAAAAAAACTTGGATTTATTGTTGCGCGGGGAGGGAACAACGTGAAGCAAGCGGATGACAATCCAAATAGCATCGATAAAAGCTTTTATTTTTACCTCCCTCTAAAAAACCATAAGTAGGTGTTCAGAATTAAACTAATTTTGAACACCTACTTAACTACTATCCTGCGGCATAAACCACAAAAATCATACCAAAAACACCCATTTTCTTGCCGATATCGGCAAGAAAACATATCTTTGCCATAAATAATCTACATTTTATGCCGATAGAATATGGAATACATATCAACCAAAGAATACGCAGACGCACATGGTTTGTCAGAAAGAACCATTCGCAACTATTGTGTACAAGGCAAAATTGATGGTGCACAATTAATAGGTAAAACATGGAGCATCCCTGTCGATGCTGCATTACCTATAAGAAAGAATGCGCGAAAAAGTATATCTCCCCTCCTGCTTGCTCTCAGAGAACAAAAGGAAAGCAAAATGAAAGGTGGTATATATCATCGTACACAAATTGATTTGACATATAACTCTAATCATATAGAAGGCAGCAGGCTTACTAAGGAACAGACAAGACACATCTTTGAAACAAACACCATTGGCATCTCTGACGAAGCTATCAAAGTAGACGATATTATAGAAACAACAAACCATTTTCGGTGCATAGATTTTATTATCGACAAAGCTAAAGAACCTTTATCGGAATCCATGATAAAGCAACTACATGGAATTTTGAAAAAGGGAACGTCTGATGCTTCTAAATCATGGTTTGCAGTAGGCGACTACAAGAAGCTACCTAACGAGGTTGGAGGGATTGAGACTGTTGATCCTAAACATGTTGGCAAAGCTATCCGTGAATTGTTGAGAGAATACAAAAGTAAGTCAACTGTTTCATTTGAAGATATTCTTGACTTCCACCAACGATTTGAAACCATACACCCATTTCAAGATGGTAATGGCCGTGTGGGTAGATTGATTATGTTCAAAGAATGTCTCAACAACGGTATAGTACCTTTTATCATTACAAATGAATTAAAAATTTTCTATTATCGTGGTTTGCATGAGTGGAAAAATATTCCAGGCTATCTTTCAGATACCTGTCTTACTGCTCAAGACCATTATAAAGCGCTGCTTGATTATTTCAAAATAAAATATAAGAAATAACCATCCAAAAGCCTTCTACCATACATTCAAACTTACCGCGACCATTTCCTTGCAACCTTAAATTGGCAGACAAACTCTCCCCTATTATGGCATGATTGTGCCCTGTCCCCTAATCAATATCTACTCGCGGCCGCTGGTAGAGCGACTCGCGGCCGAAGGTAATGCTACTCGCGGCCGCGAGTAGATAACTTCTCATACTTCCTCGTCTGACGAAGTGAACTACCGCTAAGCTAAAGACTTAGGGGTTTTCAAATGCGCTGGTTACTGCAAATCGCCTCTATTTACAGAAATGTGATGCCCAAAGTAAAGATTTCCAATTATTTATTCTTTCGTCTGAATAAGATTTCCTACTTTTGTAGTCAATAATTGACAATTCTATCAAAAGAAAGTCTATTGGTTTAATCTAACCTCTGAGCAATAACATTGGAAGATAACACCAAACTGCCTTTAACGGCTGACGTTTCATTGTATAATGGGCAGCCTACCGACACAGGCTCATCGTGTCCAAGTGCAAGACTTACCTCTTGTACGCCCTCCATCTTAAATAACAAAGGTGGGGTGTCGGTAGAGAATGCCATGACAAATCTTGTTTTAAAGTTTTCATATTATGGGCATATTAAAGAATAAAGACCTACCAAAATGGCTGGATAAAATAATCTACGCGGATTTTGGAGCCATCTTTGAACCACATCCGCAAGACGTGGTTTATAATCCTGACCAACCGTATGAATTTGTAAAGATTTATCTCGGAACTTATTTCCCAAGAAGCTATGCAGAGGCTTTTTGTATAGTGAATAACCTTTTTGAAAACGAAAAATACCTCTCAAGTATTTACACTTTAGAAGAAGTAAACATTCTCGATTTTTGTTGTGGAACAGGAGGTGAAATCATAGGGCTTATAGATGTTCTCCAATCTAAATTGCCGAATCTTAAGAGAATAAACATTGATGCTTTTGATGCCAATCCTGATGCGATTCGCTTTCTGTACCATTTGATAGAGTCTGTTATAAATTCTGGCAATATTAGAATTGAAATAAATACAAATCCACAAGGATTATTTGTATCTTCAGAGCAAGAACTAAGTGACTTGGCTAATCTAACGAATGTTCGATACCATTTCATCGTTTCATTCAAAGCTCTTAATGAATTCATTCAACATGGTACGTTTAAAGATAAGAATGTTTATTCACTAATTTCTTCTTATTTTCTACCATTGCTTTCTGATGTTGGTGTGTTAATACTTTCAGATGTCGCAACAAAGTTGAACAATAGTAAACTTTTTTATCCACAGATTCTAAATGCAGGTATAAATTCATACATAAATTCGTGTAATAATGAATTTAAGACATTATACCCATATCCATGCTATTTCCACGAAATGACATGCAATGGATGTTATATGCAGGATATATTTACCATCAGTCATAGTAGAAAGAAAAACGATGTCAGCAAAGTCGCTTATCGTATAATATGTCGAAAAAAATTTGCAGATGTTATCGTTACTTTTGATGTTAATCAATCTTGTAGAAAGAATAACCCATTGGCTGATAAGAAACTTCCATACAATCATTAAATATGGCATTAGATAATCTTACCCCCGACAAATATCAGCAAGTAATAATAAATATGTCTGCTGATAGAACTGCAGTAGTAAAAGGTATTGCAGGTTCTGGTAAATCTTTGACTTTGCTAAAAAAGGCAAAACAAGTTTCGACATTTACAAGTTCCTATGCTATCATTGTTTATACAAAGTCACTATAACAGTTTTTTGTTGACGAGTTAGCTGAGATAGGACAGACCAAAGGTCATGTCTATTATTTTGAAGAATGGCAAAGATCTTCAAAACCTAATTTTAAGTACATGTTTATAGATGAATGTCAAGATTTTAACTCTGATGAAATAAATGACTTTTGTCAGCATGGCACTTATTGTTGGTTCTTTGGAGATTCTTTTCAGTCTATAATGGAGTTTCCTAATCATACCGTTCAATCAGTAGAGGATACAGCTAAACAAATAGGTGTACATCCACAAGATTTGTGCATAAATTGGAGATTAACAATTGAAAATGCAAAAGTTGGCGAACACATTAGACCCCATTCACGTTTATCATTTGCGTGTATTAAGCATGGCCCAAAACCAAGATTGGTAAAAACCAATGCCCAACTTGATAAAATCATAGAATATATTTCAAATGGTAATCTAACTGATGTTGGCATTTTGGTATATTACAATGGGCAAGTCGAACGAATACGTGATTATTTCCTATCAAAAGGCATTCCAGTCCAATGGAAGACCAAAGATGACATGGAGATAGACTTTAAGTCAACAAGTCCCAAAATAATCACATGGCACAGTGCAAAAGGATTGCAATTCAATGATGTATTCATCCCATGCTGCGGTTTGGACGAATACAAACTGTTTGTCCCATGGTCATATGATCCAATGACAGAAAAAGAGTCTGCCCTTTATGTTGCAACAACTCGGCCATTAGAGAATCTTTATTTGTTGTACACGAACAATTTAGCTCCTCTATTGCCAAATTCAAATTCACCTGTTTATTCAGGTAATGCAGGTACGAATTCTGGTCCATTTTAAAATAATACATTATGAAATATTATATTCCTACATCAAATATAAACTTAGACAATATACTTCAATCGGAGTGTATATTGCCTCCTACTCATTACAACCAGAGAATTTCTGGTTATAATAGTTTTGAACAAATTGAACAACTACGTTCATTTAGTTCTATTATCTTGTTTGATTATCCTGTGCATTTTACAATTAATGATATCGGACGATACAATTTTCCTATTCTCATTGAAATAGAGGATGAATATCAAAGCAACGATTTTGAAAAGCTTCAGGAAGGGGTGTATGTATGCAATCATGCAATTCAATTAACTCCTTCGAATTGCAGAGTATACTTTTTTTCTAAACAAGCTTGTGATTTGACTCTTATAAATACAAAAAGCAACAAATCAATCAAATTTTTCAGTAAATACACAATACTTCCTGATACATCAGGATTGAAGATAAAGCCTTTTCCGGAGCTTAGCACTCCCAATTGCAATCCTTTACCTTGTGAGGATAAATACATTGACAAGCAAAAAGGAACTATGTATGCTTACCTACTTGGACAGAAACTTTCTCTATCTGCCGATTTAGCGTCATTGCTTAAATTAGATCAGGAAATCTATAATATCCTAACAAGCCTTATTGCGACTCCTTCTCTCTCTACAACATTTGGTATCAAGTTATCAAAATTTGTTGAGGATTACAGGAAAATAGATAGTATTGAGACGTACAATCAAAAAGTGTTCGATGAAGAACTTGATAACGCCCTTGGTAAAAGATTTAAATTCTTAAAGGGATGTTTTATTGGTGTCCTTAATAAGCTTGGCTTATGGGAGAGTAGCCTTGATACACTTTGTAAGAAATGGAATTGCCATTTGCTTCCTAATGTTGATACACTTGTTTCATCAAGTGATTACACTATGTTTAAGGGTGAAATAGAAAGAAGAACGGCAATTAATGTTGAAACGCATCAGAGTAATATCAAGGAATCTTTACAAGGAATCTCTATCAATGGTTATAACGTTGTAATAGAGAATATGAATCTTGTAAACAAGGCAATTGAATACATTATTGGAAATGATTTAACACCTGAGGCTTTGTCTGCGCATCGTATGGACATTTATATGGGCATCATGCAGTCAATAGCCCCAACAATAAAGATAAGTATTGGTGAAGAAAATTGGAATACCTCTGTAGAGCGTAGTTACATAAATAGCCTTCACGCCCACATAGAGGACCCTGGCGTTCCCTTTGATATTAATAGCATAAATAATAAGGAACTAAAAGCTATCGCATGTTTTATCTTGCGTGGACATAGTTTTTCTGATCTGACAACATTACTTAAACTTAATGCGATAGAAGATTATCGGGCAAGTTTAGTACTGTGGGGAACACTTTGCGGTTACTATGGCATGAATCGTGACTCGCTACAATTAGTGCTGTCTGGCGAGAATTACAAAAAAGTGTATAAAAAACTCTTCGGAAAAGAGTTGGGCAAGATAACAAATATTCAAATACCAACCATGTCACAAGCATCTACTGAAGAAGGAGTGTTTAATGTCGAGGATTATAAATTCCTTCTTGAAAAGTTCAAGTTCAACAAGGATGTAAATGAATTTATAAATGCTGTGGTTAGCAGGAGTAAAGCTGCTAAAATTGGGATTGCAGATGCCATTAATTATGTATGTGGTGACAAACCTTACAAAAGCTGTAAAAGACAACGCAAATTACCGAAGATGGCATATAATGCATACTTGTTGAAAGATGACAAGGTCAAGTTTACAGAATACATCAAGGAAAATCTGAAAACAAGCAAAGCGCAGAAAGAAACATTTAAACATTTCGGATTTGGAGAGGATAAAGACAAAAAGATTACGAAATTAAAAACAAGGGCAGAATCAGATTTGTTTTCTGTAACGGATAAAAAAGATACAATAGGAGACGAAGGTACAGTGGCTGTACCAACAAAAATTGTTAGAGAAAGGAACGAAAGTATATCTAACTTAAGAGAAATGCCACACAAAGAAGAATCCATTATAGAGAATACAGCATGGATTAACGAATGTGCTTCTATGATTTCTGATTCACGTGCAAGAAAACAGTTCATTGAAGATCTGGTATGGTTTGTGGAAAATCATCACGAAACATACAAAGATAAGAAAAAAGGAACAGTAAAAGGGTATTATGCAGGACATGATTGTACAAATGAGCGTGTAATTGAAAGGTTGAAAGTTTACATAGAGAATAAACTTAAACCACGATATGAAAATATGCGATGGCTTGCAGAAATCTATGCAAAGATTCCAATCAACAATATAATAGATTATATATCGAAACTGTATGGCAATTGAAAAAAATAATATATGTACTGATTCTGGTAAAATAGTTGAGGCGACAGCACCTGTCATTATTTCCGCCAGCCGTTCAACTGATATACCAGCCTTTTATGCCAAGTGGTTTTTCAACCGCTTGGCTAAAGGCTATTGTGCTTGGTACAATCCTTTCAATCAGCAGAAAATGTATATCTCTTTCAAAAAATGTAAGGTCATTGTATTTTGGACAAAGAACCCTAAGCCAATATTACCTTATCTGCACGAATTGGATGAAAGAGGAATACATTATTATTTTCAAGTCACCCTAAATGATTATGTGGAGGAAAGATTTGAACCTAATGTTCCTTCTGTTGATGAACGTATAGAAACATTTATCCAACTTTCTAAAATTATAGGGAAGGAACGAATTATATGGCGATTTGATCCACTCATTATAACACCCAATATAACTCCTCGTGAATTACTATTGCGTATTTGGCATATTGGCAATAAGTTAAAAGGTCACACGGATAAACTCGTATTCAGTTTCGTGGATGTTAAAGCTTATCGTAAGGTTCAAAACAATCTTGTCAAGGAGACAATGCTTTTCACTAAGGACAACGTGGAAAATGCAGAAGCAAGTTATGCGCAGAGAATTGAAATTGTTGAAGGACTTCAGAAAATACGAGATGCCTGGCATAAAGATGGTTGGAAAATAGAAATGGCTACTTGTGCAGAAGATATCGACCTTGAAAGGTATGGAATAGAGCATAATCGCTGCATAGACGGAGAACTAATGAAACGTATATTTGCCGATGATGAAGAGCTTGTATATTACCTCCATACACTAAAATGGCCAGAAAGAGATATGTTTGGCAACTTACCCCCAATACCTAATAAGGTGCGTAAAGTCAAGGATGCGGGTCAACGTAAAGTATGCGGTTGTATGGTTAGCAAAGATATTGGTATGTATAATACTTGTAGGCATTTCTGCGTTTATTGCTATGCAAATACCAGCAAGGAATGTGTAATCAAAAACGCAGAGAAACATAATGATGATAGTGAAAGTATTATAGAATAACTTATGCTCGAACAAGAACTACAACAATACCTCCTCCGCAAATATCCGCAGGAGAACGCACGATGTGAATGGAAGGAGTTTAAGAACTTGAAGAACTCGTTCTGTGGGGACGAAAAGAACGATGTTATTTCCTACGTGTCGGCTATTGCCAACATGGAGGGAGGACATCTTGTGCTTGGAGTTAAGGATAAGACACTCGAAATTGTCGGGACTGACATTTCTAGGCTTACATTCAATGGACAACCTGCCAATACACAGTCGGCAACGTTCAAACTGACGGAACAATGCACTTATCTGTCATCTGAAGGACTGAATATAGAAGAATTTGTAACTGATGATACAAACCAGCGAGTATGGATAATACATATCCCAAAGCACTTGCCTCGTCGCCCAGTTCTTGCCCACAAGAAGGCATGGCAGCGTATAGAAGATTCTTTGGTTGAAATGACTAACGAAAGGATGAGTGTCATCCTCGAAGAACCTATCTATACCTCCAAAGACTGGTCGGCAGAGATTGTTCCTGATGCCACAATAGAAGATTTGGATGAGGTGGCCATTGCCAAGGCTCGGATGATGTTCAAGAAAGTTCATAGTCGCATACCTGCGGAAGAAGTGAATGTCTGGAATGTCCAAACATTCTTGAGCAAGTGTGGATTGACGAGAAACGGAGGCATAACTCGGGCTGCCATCATATTGTTGGGCAAATACGAATCAGCGTTCAAACTACGTCCTGCAGTTGCACAGGTTACATGGACACGCCGAGACAAGAATCAAGAAGTGGTTGACTACGAACACTTCACAGTACCTTTTATATTAACGGTGGACGAAATTCTATCAAAGATTGAGAATCTGACATTGCGTGAAATGCCAGGAGGTACGCTTTTCCCCGACACGATGAAGCAGTATGACGACTACACCATTCGTGAGGCTCTTCATAACTGTATTGCCCATCAAGACTACACGCTTCAGCAACGCATCAACTTTGTTGAAAATCCTGGTTATCTGTATTACTCCAATGCTGGCACATTCATTCCAGGCACTTTGGAGAATGCTTTGAGAAACGAAGAACCGCAGACTCATTTCCGCAATGAATGTCTGTGTAGGGCTATGGTTGACTTCAACATGATTGATACAGTAAGTCGTGGTATCAAGAAAATGTTCAATGAGCAATGGCGCAGACATTTTCCTATGCCTGACTATGAGATTGACCAAATAAAGAAGAAAGTAGTTGTTCGCATCTATGGCAATGAAATCAACAAGCGGTACACTGATTTGTTAAAAACAAACGACACTCTTTCTCTTTGGGATTGCATCTCGCTTGACGCAGTGCAAAAAGGCCGGACTATTCATGAAGACGTTGCCCAAGACCTGCTAAAACGTGGACTTATAGAAGGTGAGGCTCCGCATTACAACATCTCTTTGAGCGTTGCAAAAGACACGCACCAACTACCTTCTTACACCAAGACAAAAGGATTGGATAAGGCTAAATTGCGCCAGATGGTTCTTCAATATCTTAGCAACGCTGGTGAGGAAGGTGCCAAGCGAGATAGCATGTACGAATATCTGAAAGATGTGCTTCCACAGAATAAAACGGAAGAGCAGAAACTACGTAGCTTAGGAGATTTGTTGAAAACTATGAAAAAAGAGGACTTGATATGGACAGATGGACGAAATTGGTTTGAGAAATAAATTTCGTCGAAATCCAAATATTTCGTCGAATTTCGACGGATGACAAGAGATAATCCGTCGAAATTCATAAAAATCCGTCGAAATTCGACGGGCTTTATAGCGAAACCGTCCGATTAAATCGAATTCAAAAAGCTAAAGATATATGTTATTAGGAAACAAAATAAAAGAATTAAGAGACAAGCATGAGGTGCTGCAACGTCAACTGGCAGCATACTTGGAGATAGACACCCCAATGTTCAGCAAGATAGAACGTGGGGACCGTAGGGCAAAGCGAAGCCAAGTGATACTATTGGCAAAGTATTTCCATATAGACGAAAAGGATATGCTCACCCTTTGGCTTGCCGATAAGGTTTTGGATACTTTGGAGGGTGAATACGAACTGTGCCTTGATGCGCTTGAAACTGCAAAAGCCGAATTAACGGAAGTTAATCGCTAAATCAAGCGTAAGATACATTATCGGATAAAATCTCGGAAGAGAACACTCCTCCAATCAATGGGAACTTTATGGTATCACTTATGCTTGGTACCATAAAGTTCCTTTTGATTTACAGTTACTTACAAAAAGTGTGAGGCACACACCATCTGCATGTCTCACGCCCAAATAATCTATGTTTTATCGTTCAGCCTCAACCTGCTTCAACTTGTTGTTGGGAATCAGTTTCAAGTTCTTCAGTTTTGCTGCACCTTGCAAGGTATCCGTCTGGACGGCTGGAGCGGCGCTGGCACCATTGCCCAATCCGTCGACCTGAATGATAACTTCAGTATTACCGAAAGAGCCCGCGTCCACAAAGTATTCCAGAACAAGGGAGAATTTGCCTGTCTGCTTGTTATACGTACAAGGGTATTCATCATAGCTTCCTCCTCTGTAATGAACGGCATCAGAAACAAACAAATCTCCGTATTGCGGATGAACTGTTACTTTCTGATTTAGCACCTGACATTTGGAAGTCAAGGGGTCGTAGTCGATGATGAGTTCGCATTCGCCCTCAAAATTCTTCAGTTTGAACTGGCCCTTACCTGTTTGCGACGAATAGCGATAGGAGATGGGCATGCGGCCTTTGAAGCCAAACAAACCGTCGGATGTCATGACGCATGTGCTGTCGCTCTTCGAAAGCGGCCATTCACTGGCATCGCGGCCGTCGGCCATCCATTCTGATATTGAGGAATACCACTTGCTGTCGAGCACGGCAGGACAGAATCTCGCTCCCTTGACGTCCTTCACAATGTTGCCTTCTGCGTCACATCCAGCAATGACCACCGTGTAGTAAATGCCGGGCACGGGATTCGGAACTTCAATTGTGACAGAGTCTTTACCCGACACTTTCACCTTATAAGGCGCCAGGGCCACATTTTCCCATACGTTGCCCTGCAGCAGGGTGTCTGTCAGGAGCGCGATGTAAGCGCCGTCAAATTCAGAGGCGTCATACGTATAGGTCAACTTGGCAATATTGTTTTCCTTCTTATGGCTGGCCAGGTTGATGGAGAGATTGCGCGACGGACATTCATAAATCACATCGTTACCTTTTCTATCTTTGTTGTACTCGACATTCACCACTTCGCCTCCTGCCACAGCCAAGGTAACTAACTTATATTCTGCGGTTTTCTGAGGATAGGGAACCACAACCTCTTCTACTTTATACGTATGAGTGGTGGTCACTTCCACGCATGAAGGCAGGGTGCCAGTTTCCAACTTCTTTTTGATGTCGGCTTCCGTTGCATATTTCTCCACCAAGGCAACATAGCCCTTTTCCACGTGCGGGCCGAAAGAGTACACTGTCTGCACTTCCCATTTGCCATCTTTGTTGACCACGGCATTGCCGCGCCTGATTTCCGCACTGTAGTCAGGATATCTGTACGCGTCATAACTATGAATACTTTCATACGCAACGTTTCCATGACTGTATCCTATGCCGACAACGGCAAACTGGCCATAAACTTCATACATCGGAATGTTCACCCAGCCCGTGTCTTTGGCTGTCACGCCGTAGCTGGCATCGTATTTGAGCTGGGACTTGGCAGCTTCGGCCTGCGAAAGCGGCACACACACGAGGCGCACTTCGTCGAGATCGTTCATGTAAAGTTTGCAACGCAGATAACTCTGTCCGCTATCAACCAATACGCTGGACTTGTTTGCCTGGTCTTGAGAGAAATGAACCAGCTCGGAGAAGGACGGACGAACGCTTCCCTGCAGACGTATTTCCGTGGCCGACTTGCTGTTGACAACTTTCTGCACATCGCCGTAGCTCACAAGCAGACTGTTCTTCGGAAACATGACCACACCGTTGACAAAACTTCCGTTTTGAACGGATTTCACCATCACCTGCTGGCCGTTGATGTAGAATCCAAAGGGCTGAAGAGGAAGCGTTGCCACTTCGCCGTCAAACTGGATGCTGATGTCGGAACCATCATACATCATCGTGGAGTCGGCAAGCTGCGCAAACGGCTCTTTCAAAACGATGCCTTCATGGCTTTCTAATGCACAAGCGTTCACATCGATATATTCAGACTGCAAGCCGATGTTGAAGAGTTCGTTGAAAAGGCCGCTGGAAAGGCGCACTTTGTAATAGTTGTTGGCATCGTAAGAACTGCCTCCGCCCGGGGTGTAACGCCCTGAGGGGTCGGGGTTTTCCTGGCCAATGAGGTTCCATTTGTACATTCTGTTGGCCGATGACGGGAACACGAGGTTCATCCATGCCGGACGCGAAAGGGAGCAGCAAAGTTGCTGTGAATATGGAATGTATTCCTGGTCATCCTGGTTCGTGCGGTCGACACCCATATCCAGTCGCTTATAGTCGAAGAAAGACAAGCCCTCGCCCCAGAGTTCAATGCGCTTCTGCTCAACAATCATCTTGATGGCAGATTCTTTAGGCACATCGTCTTTGTTCACCACGAGAGCATAGTTGGGCCGTCTGTATTGACTCATGAAGTTTTCAAGCAACGTCAATCCTTCTCTGACAGAGCTATGTGCCTTTGCTTCAGCCTCAATGAAATACATTTCTTCAACGCGCATCAAAGGATAGGCCGAATGCGAGCCAATGTTCATGTCCGTATAATTTCCCTTGTAAGGACGGAACTTCAGCGAAGCATATCTGGGAAGCTTGTTGTAAACGTCATCCGACAAATGCGGCTCTTTGTCGCCACTGTTTTCATATTTCTTGAAAAGATTGATGCGGATATCATCTAAATCAATCCTCTTGAACAACGACGGAGCAATGCACACGGGTACCAATGAAGCATAGCCGAAAGCGGCTTCGTTGCTCATCCATCCACCCCAGTTGACAAGTCCCGTATTGCTGTCTTCCGACGGCTGCGCTCCCCACATCCATGAAGAAGGAGCCATGTTGTTGAAGCCATTTTCAAGGTCATACATTTGGGCTTCTGTGAGCGGCTGTGAACCGCTCTGGTTGATGGCTTTCCGGGCATAGGCGGCTGCCACTTCATAGTTTTCCACCCACATGTTCAAACGTGCCTGCAGGCCGTAAACGCAAGCCAAGTTGGGCAGGCGCTTGCTCTTGGGCTGGAAGTCAGAAAGGAAACTTCCCGCTTTTTCAAGGTCGCTGGCGATGAAAGCCTTCATCTCCTCCCTTGTGGCACGCTTCAGCTGGGGCACATCCTTTTCAGCGGTCTTCTCCGTGATGATGGGCACCGTCAGGTTTCTGATATTCTTGCCAGTGTTCGACAAAGGCTTGGTTTCATAGCAATCCAAATATTCATACATGCGGGCGATGTCGAGATAATACAAAGCACGGAAAGCGTATGCAACGCCGAGATACTGCTTCTGCTGATGGTTGGCCTTCGTTTCGTCAATGGCCCCGATGAGTTTGTTGCAGGCTGTGATGGCATTCTCATAGAAGCTCCACATAAATTTCGTGCTTATCATATTTTCTCCTATCTGGTTTTCAGCCAGATTACCGAACCAGTTGTAACCACCTGACGGACGGTAAAGGTCGCCCGTCAAGACGTCGCGCATGTGCATGACAGCACCGTAACCAAAGCCAGCGTGATAAGTCTCGCTTAAATTATAGTGCATGGCGTTGTTGATGTCGAGCAAATAGCGCTCAATGTCGCCATAGAACGTCATTTCCTCGCCACGATACACTTCCACCTGGCCATCTTTATTCACCTTCACCTCCACCTGGCCCTTGTCGTTGTTCACGAAGTTGATGGAGTCGCCTTCAACCAATTCCACTCGCTTGCCACCCAAATAAAAGCCCAATCCTTGAGCATTCAGGCTGCCGCTGCCTGCCAGCGCCACGGCGAGCAGACAGATGATATGTTTTATCCTCTTCATTTTATCAACACTTTAAATGATACATTGCCAGCCTTCACAATGACTGTTCCCGACATTTGGCGCAAAGAAGCCGAAGCGCGTCCGTCGCTGTCGGCCTTTACCTGCACGGCGGTCTTGCCGTCAAGCGTGTAAACAGCCACTTGTTCGCCTCCCTTGAGTCCGGCCACGTGCAAGACGCCGCCTTGAATGGAGAATGCAGGACGCGCGGTGACGGTCAGTTTCTCTTCAATAGAAGTCGGCACTCTGTGTCCGAACACGCCCATATAGTCGCGTTTTTCCAGCGAAATCTTATAGTTGGACGATTCCGACATCGGGATACTGAAATAACACTCATGCTGACTCACCTGGAAATAACTCTCCTCTTCCCATTTGCCTTCCGACTGCACAACGGCATATCCGTTGCTGACTTTCAACGTCGGATTATTTGCCACGTAGAAACTATATAGTTCCTGATCTCCTTGCCACACCACCAACGCCGATTGAAAATCGTCGGCCACGGCGGGCATGACGGCCGACATGCAAAATGCCATGAGGGCCAAACAACGCTTTAGTAATTTCGATTTCATAAAGATTTGTTTATAAGCAGGTCATCAAATATTGTATTTTCCACCTGCTTGGGTTAGACTTTCAGTTAATAAAAAATGTGTGTCAGTATATTCTCGTTTGATGGTCTGATGAATCTCTATCTCTTACCAAGGTTTTTCTTTAGAGGAGTTGAGTTCTGAAAAGATTCTATGAAAACACCTCTTAACGTGCTATGCTGGCCTTCTGTGTTGCCAACATCACAAATTTAAGCAAAACCCTATAAACGGGCAATACAAAAATTTACATTTTTACCATTTGGAAGTAATTTCCCGAGTTTTTTTACAGTTTGAACGTTTTTTAGGGGCGATGGGCGGACATGCGGCGGAGGCCTGGGGCGAAGCACTGTAGCTCACTTTGCTCGCAAAGTGAGGGGGG